>OATE01000604.1_pt1 | contig 8059 bp, 10 predicted proteins | sample 1475901 | NCBI WGS metagenome assembly OATE01 (sample SAMEA2579944, study PRJEB22360) | human gut metagenome | reverse complement strand
TGGAAGAATCAAAGTAATTTAAGAAATCACAGTAATTTTCAAATATCGTGGTCTTATCCTCATTTAAAGCAAGCTGATAGTTGATGTCATAAAACTGAATCGTCTTGGAGAAAAAGGTCTTTGACACCTGGCAAATACCATCCTGCAGCATCCGAATATACGGAATACTCTGCTGTGCAGTTGTAGGAATGTTTTTCTGTTTCCTACGATCCCGTTCCTGCTTCTTTCTACGCTTTTCCTGTTCTCTTTCTTTTCTGCTTTTTTTGTTTCTTCTTTCCTGACGGTTTCTTTTTTCCGCCAGGGACAGACGCTCCTGCTGAGCCTCCTGCTTTGTCTTTTTTGCCATCCGGCACACCCTCCTTTTTCACAAGGGTGGAAATCTCCTGATAAAAATTTTCTGTCTTATATGGTCTTACTGCCGGACAGATAAACTTCTGTCGAATGATATTTGCCACCACTTTTTCAAAGGGAAGCCCGTCTTTTTCATACATTGCCATGAAGAAAAATGGAAGCATGATTGTTACCATCAGAATGGCAGCAATACTGGAACCGATAGGTTTTCTCATGAACAGATAAAACGGAATCCCCACAACTGCGGCAAGTGAAAAGAAAATCAGCTGCCGCTTTGTCAGATTTAACGCTACTTTTGTTTTGACCTTGGTAAGGTCTTTTGGTACTGGTACATACGCCATGGTATGCGCTCCTTTCCTGCCCGTTAATGGGCATTGAATATTGATTTGCTAAGGCTTCCGGTCTTGAATAATGAAAATGCAAGAATCACGGTATAAGCCGCTACTGAAAACATTGCTGCATGAAGGTCACTGGATATGGTCATTGCATTTACTAAAACTGCATAAATTCCCACACAGACCATCATGAAGAATCCCTGAAATGCCAGTGCGAACAAGCCTTTTAAATAGTTGTTTCCGATATTGCCCCATTCCTTATTGGTCATGGTGGCAAACGGAATTGGTGCTATGGAAGTATAAAGGTAAATTTCTATCATTCTTCCGTACAAAATAACGGTTATAATGATTGACAGAATCCGCATGGTAATACTGATCAACAGCGTTTCCATGGATAACAAGAACAAATCCCCCAGTTCCATGTCTTCCAGTGCATCCACAATCCTTGCGATTGCTTCCGATGCGTCCACTGCTGTGTTCCCGGAAATCACTCCGGCGGCATTGTTGACCACATGCTGACCAACATCAAATACCGCCATTGTAATGTTATACGTATTTGTTACAAGATAAATAGCTACATACGCTTTAAAGATCCAGAGGAAAATGTTATAAGTCTCAAATTCATGGAAATTGTTTTTCTGTGTTACCATCGTGATCAATTCATAGCACAGGACAAAGGTGATGATCAGTCCCGCAATGGGGACAACCACCGTTTGGGATATATTCTGAATCAGATTAAAAATCCCTGCATTCCATCCCTGCGGTGTCTGTCCCACCTGCCCGGCTATGGTTCCCACCTGCTCATTGACAGACGTGAACATGTTATCCAAACATGACTTGATAAGTCCGATTAGGATATCCATTATTGCTTCCGTAATTCTCTCAATGATGGTATTCATCTACCACTCCTCTTAAGAGAACAATGTTGCCAGCTGTGGAATCAGGGTAGTTCCCAGCAGCATGATTCCGGCACCAGCCATCAGCTGTTTGATGCCCTGGCTCTTAGCGCCGGGATTGTCATTTCCATATCCTTCCAGAAGGTTTACGACACCCCACACGCCAAGACCTGCGCCGATTGCGACTACAAGAGTTTTTAAAGTTGTAATTGCACTGCTAAAAAATGCCATATACATTCACCAAAACTGACTTCTTTCAGGTGTTTACGGGAATGAAAAAACACCGACTAAAAAGCCGGCGCACCTAATGTCAGTTATTCCTTTCCTCATTATTTTTCGTTCATTCCCAAGGTTACTCCGACAGATCTACATGAATTACTTCCACCTCTTCTTCAGATTTCGGTGTGTACTGCGGATTTAACTCTTTCTCAACTTTGTATCGGTTCTTCTCGTTTTCATCTGCGAGAAGCCGATAGTTTTTGTGTTTCGTGATATCATATTTGTCCGAGAAAAATGGTCTGGCACCACGGATCTGCAGGATACATTTTCCTCCATCCATGACTGCAATCTCATCTTCAGTCATCAGCTGTTTACCTGTTTTCTGGTAATTCAATCCAAAAGACTTCTGATTACTCCTCGTCTCCGAAGTGTTATACAGGTCAATGGTTTCCTTACCCAGAAGCTCGCTCATTTCCTTTAAGGTAGTTTTCTCTTTTCCTCCAAGAAATAGTGTGGTATCACAGTTACCCAGAATAGTATCTGCACTATCCTTATACATTGCCTTTAGCTGACTCTGTGACTGCAAAATAATAGAAGCAGAGATTTCCCTGCTTCGGATGGTTGCAATCAGCTTGTCAAACTGAGGAATTTGCCCAATGTTGGCAAACTCATCAGCAATGACACGCACATGAACTGGCAGTCTTCCACCATATTCATCATCTGCTTTGTCACAAAGCAGATTGAAAAGCTGTGACTGTAACATGGCAATCACAAAGTTAAATGTTGTATCTGTATCGGACATAATCAAAAACAAGGCTGTCTTCCTGTCCCCGATCTTATCCAGTTCCATTTCATCATAAGACATGATCTCACGAAGTTCTGCTATATCAAATGGTGCCAGCCTCGCACCACAGGAAATAAGAATACTTTTGGCAGTTTTGCCAGCCGCCATTTTGTATTTTTTATACTGTCTGACTGCAAAGTGCTGCGGATCTCTTTCTTCCAGTTCCTGGAACATCATATCCACTGGATTCTGGTAAGTTTCATCCTCTTCACGGGTTTCGCTTTCATTCAAAAGATCCAGAAGGGTATTCAGATTCTTTTCCTCTTCATCTCCTTCATACCAGATAAAAGCAATCAATGCCGTGTACAACAGCTTCTCTGCTTTCACCCAAAAATCTTCGGAAGCTTTTTCCCCTTCGCCTTTGGTATTAACAATGATTGTTGTAACCAGCTTCAGGATATCTTTTTCAGACCGTATATAAGCAAATGGATTGTAATGAAGCGATTTGGAAAAGTTGATAGTATTCAGAACCTTAATCACATATGGTTCGTGTACCACTTTTCCTGATTTATCTTTCATAATATTTCCATTCTTATCTTTCTTAGGTGGTCCCTTTGCTAACATCTTCCCACACTCCTCGATCAGAGTGCCTTTCGGATCTGTAATGACCATGGAACAGTTCATCTGCATGACTGACGGCTTAACGAAAAATCGAGTTTTCCCGGACCCACTGCCGCCAATGACCACTATATTTTTATTTCTTGCATACTTTGGCTGTTTAGGTCTGCTCTCCATGGTCAATGCTTCTGTTGCTGTTAATGGAATATTCATCCAGGGATCTTCCGACATATAAGGCTTGATATCCTCTGCGGTTCCCCATCTGGCTGAACCATACTCGATGCCTTTCCGTAATTTCTTTGCGTCTGCCTGTTTCTGCCAGACCAACACTTTCAGAACGACTGCAACAACAATACCTGCTAGCAGATCTTTCCAGTTATTGCTTAACACAAAACCAGCAAAAATCCGGTCTGCGTGTTCCATTGCATATAATAGTTTGTTCCCCATATCTTCTCCCGGACTGTTCCGGTAAAGAAAAAATGCCCGGTCTGCATAAAAAGCAGCCAGAGCATAAGGAATATTTGTAAGAACCAGTTTCTTTTTATCCAGGGCGGACAGCTTACCCCCGATTTTATTCTTCCACTTCTGCATCAGAGTTTTGCCGCTTTTCTTTTTCATCGACTCTGCTCCTGATGCCGGTTCTTTACTTTGTCCTTCGATTTCTTTGGCATCATTGCTCTGTAAGTTGCAAGACGCTTGTGAATAGAAGGCTTATTCGCTTTTTGAATCTGTTTCTGGGAAAACTCACGGAAAGCAGCATTGAGGGCATCCTGATCACGTCCTTTAAAAAACACCAGATACATCGGTGGATCTTTACTCTTATCTTTTTTCAAAGCATAATTGATCCCATATTTTCTGGCATAACGTTCAAAGGACTTGATATTCTTATTTGTGATCTCGATATTGACCATCCCGGCATTTTGTTTTGCCAGCTCTTTTACCGTGACCTTTCCCTGTTTCGGCTGATTCTTCTTCGCTTTCTTCTCTACCGATTTCTGCTTCTGATGACGCAGATAAGCAGCAAGAACCTTTTTCAATAGATCTGCTGTTACTTTGGTAGTCCGAATGCAGAACGTGACCGTTTTCTGAGTTACCTCTTCCTGCATGATTTTCCCTCCTTTCAGCGATTTAACTGCTGTCCAGATCTGTAATCATGGCAACCACCTCCTTCATTCTTTACTCTTCCTCCGCACACAACGCTTTAAAAAATTCTTTTCCTTTTGGTGTAACCAATGTCTGTGAACCAAGATGTCCATTGTTAAAATAGTCTTTTACAATAAACAGATCATTGTTCTTCTCCACCGCATAGGGTAACAGCGTGCCGGATGGACTCCTATATAGAAATCCTCTATTTAAAAGAAGTTTCACAAATTTTCTTTCTGGAAATTCAATCTCTTTTGCCGTTGTCCGAATATTGGTACATTCTCCTGTAATCATGAAATGATCATAATAATCTGCTTTTGGCTGCATATCCTTTACACGATTTTGCAATTCTCGATTTCGATTGTTTTCTGCCAAAAGTCTCTCGGCAAATTCCAAAAGAAGTTCCGGGTTATCTTTTACCCTTTCTAAAAGATCGGTCTCTAAATATCCGCCTGTTTTCCTAATAGCCGGAAGTACCTCATCAAAAACCCACTTCTCAAAATCCTGTGCTGACTTCAAACGACTTTTTGTAATCAGCCGATATACATCTCCCTCTGGAATAAAAATCATTGACTGCACACCACCAGATGTAAGGGCGCCCCGTTTCAGGACCCCCTTACAATGAACATTTATCGCATTTCTTGGTTTTGCATATCCCAAAGCAAATGCTACATCAATTCCAGAAAATAAAAGTCTGCCTCCATCTTCGATCATACGGATGGAACCAAACTCCGAATTGTGAAACTCTGTGATTTTATAATCCGTCTTCTCCATCCTCTTCTCCTCCTGTACCGGCAAGTAACATCAAACCATTTTCAATGATTGTGCTCCTAATAAACTCTGCTACATTCACGGTTAAATAACCAAGATATTCTGCAAGGAAACCTCTATATTCCTCTTCTGTCAGTAATTCCTCCAGTGCTTCCAAATGAGCTGTCACTTTAGAAGTCTGTTTGCCACCAAGGAGCTTGCCTAATATTTCTGTAAATTCCTCTGTGTCACATGACTCAAACATACATAAGATCATCTCCATTGTTGTTTCCAAAACTAAACGATCCATTTTCATTTTTGTCAGCTCTTCCATTGTTTTCATGGAAGTCATAAGTGCATCGCTTGTCATATGTTCTGTATTGATTCTTCCTTCTGAATCAACCAATCCTATTGCAAATAATTCTAAAAAGTATTTTCTCATAAATCTTGTCCTCCTATCGAAATGGCATCTCTTGTTCAAGTTCTTCTGGTATATCAAATGGAATCTTTCTCTTCTCTGCTGGTTGAAATCCGTCAGATTCTTCTTTTTTTGTTTTGGCTTCTGCAAACTCCACATTATCCATAATGACTTCGGTATAATAGGATGCAGTTCCAGTCTGTTCATCCTTGATCTGAGAGATTACCAACTCTCCGGAAAGAGTAATCTTAATTCCTTTTTCAAGATATTTCTCCACAAATTCTGCATTATTTCCATAAGCTGTGATCATCACTACAAATGCTTTGCTTGTGCGATTTCTTTTTACTACCAGTGGAAACCTAGATACTTTGGTTTGTCCCTTTTGCGTGGATGCCAGCTTAGTTTCTGGATTTCTGGCTAGTCTCCCCATTAAAACAATCGTATTCATGCTTCTTGTCCTTCCTTTCTTCCTGCAACACCTTTCCCTGGTATTTCAAACAGGATAATAATCTGTGCATTTTCTGCACGAAAAAATGAGGAATGGAGTCGAACCATTCCCCACTTGCTACAGGATTTCTCCTGTAATATAAATAAGAAAATCTAAGTATTCGCATTTGGGCTTTGTCTGTACATATACATCTGATCGTTATCATTCCAGATAACCCGGCTGTAAAAATACAGTCACAGTCTCTGTTTTGGCAGAGGTCCTGTACCTTTCGGTGGTATCATTATTGCTTCGCTCTTCCCGTAGGAGTCTTCGCCTGCACGAGCCGGATTATCTCCGGTAAGCATGTTCCTCAAGATGTATCAGCTCCTTCAATTGTCAAGGTGCAATCGGAAGAACTGTCTGAACCTCTTTTACGTTTGTGATTTTTGGAAATCAGAGGATTTTCAATTTGCCTTCCATATACTCTGTATTGGGAGCGACAAAATCGGACATGATTTTAGAAATTTTTTGAAATTATTTTTTTGAAGTGTAAAAAGACATAAAAAAAGATGCCAGGATTTCTCCTGACACCATAGTTACTGTGGCAACTTCGTGCCCAGTGGGCACAAGGTTGGTTGTATTATTCTTCATTTCCTAATGATATTGGTTCTTTCTTTGTTTTCTTGTTTTTAGATATCATCTTATGACCTGTATAAATAGCCATAATCATACAAAGCAAAGAACTTGCCGCAAAATATTTATGGCTTTATTTTTTAACTTTATATCCGCTATAAAAATCATTAAAAGTTCCTAGCATCGTTATCAATGCTCCGACAGACCAATATTCATGAGCTTTCATTCTAACATCTCCTTTTGTGTTAATTTTAATATGTGCCTTTTAATGAAATATGCAAATTGGAATTTGACTAATCCTACATGTGCATCATATTACACTCATGTAATTATCCTCTACATAAACAGCTTTTCCATCAGCAAGCTTAATCTCATCTTTGCCGTTCGGTAATACTGTTGTTTCAGAACCATTCCAATGGGGGATAATAGGATTGTCAATAATATGTAATCCATCTGTTAAATTTCCCGCCGCATACATACTTCCTGCACTGATTCCGACATATATAAGTCCGTTTTTAATTGCATTATTAAGTATTCTATCAAAACCAGTTCTAGACATTTCACGACAAAGCACAGATACATCACCACCACTGACAAAAACAGCATCAAATTGGTTTAATTCTTCAAAAGTTAATAGCCTTGTAAGCATAAACGGGGTTGTAACATACGAAGAATAGGTTCTTTGATAGTCTTTTGAAAGAATTAATTCCAGATTGTACACTAATATATTTTCGTACTGAATTCCCATTAGAAAGAGTTCATGAAAACATATTGCAAGCGACTCTCTTGCACCATCTGTTTCAATGCCAGCTGTTGGAATATAAAGCACTTTCACATCCTTCGGACACTTTCCAATAATATCAAAGAATTTCTCTTTCATCTTATCGGTCAACCCTGCAGATGTAAGAAATAGATGTTTTCCATTCATATTCTTTTACCTCGTCAAACTCCGATTTCTCAGTTTCAAAAACTGTAATTTATCGTCTTGTTCCATTCTTATCAAAATTCTTTTTTAATGCTATTTCTGTTGGGAGAATAGACCCAATTAAAGGAATAAGTTGAACACCACAGATAATTCCTCCTATACTCCCAACACAATCTTCATTTTTTCCAATCACTAAAAGCATGAATATTACTGTTATCGGCAACAAAACCATTCCACAGACATACCAGACTTTACCACAATATTTATGAGCAAATTCCCATGTGTCTTTGTTCTTCATAGACATCGAAGTCCGATATCCAAATACTGAATTTATTTCCTTTGGAGCCTTTTTCATAAAATATCTTCCAAAACCAATCATCGTAAATGGAAGAAGCAAATCCATAATCAACATAAAAATCCAAAACCCCATTGTAAACCTCCTTTACTGCAACTTCAAATTGTTACACTTAAAAAAGCGGAATTTCACCATCATAGTTTTCTGCTTTTTCCAATAGCGGTCCTTTAGCTCCCATCGTAAACGCGATGTCGCTACTGCGGAT
>OATE01000598.1_pt1 | contig 8169 bp, 8 predicted proteins | sample 1475901 | NCBI WGS metagenome assembly OATE01 (sample SAMEA2579944, study PRJEB22360) | human gut metagenome | reverse complement strand
GTACGTTCAGAGAACCAATTATCGAAAGTAACACGGAAATTGCTTAATGTTTCCTCTAAGCGAGCTAATTTTTCTTTTAAGCCCTCTTCTTTAAACAATGCTACACGATCAGCTTCGTTCATAGCATTTAATGTATCGAAGCCTTCGCGTTCTGCAATAGCTTTTGCAGTCTCGATAATATCAGGACCACGGTAGCCATTTTCAGGGAATACGAGAGCCCCTTCTGGAATATCGAATTCAGGCATAGAACCATCTTCGTTGCGCTTAGGTGGGAACACTAATGTAGCACCTTGCAACTCTTGGAAACGGTACTCAATGGAGATAGCCATATTATCGATTTGGTTACCTGCATCATTGATGTAGTACTCGGATTGTACATTATAACCTGCTGCACGTAACAAGTTTACAAGTGCACTACCATACGCAGCACCACGACCATGACCGACATGTAACGGACCTGTTGGGTTCGCACTTACGTACTCTACTTGAATCGTATCGCGTGCACGCAATGGTTGCACACCGTATTGATCACCAGCATTCAAGATAGCTTTCAAGGTATCATACACCATATCGGATTTTAAGAAGAAGTTGATAAAACCTGCACCAGCTACTTCAGCACGTTCAAGCCAATCAAAATCCATATGACTAATCAAAGCCTCTGCAATAGCACGAGGGTTTTGACGAGCCACACGAGCGGATTGCATAGCAATGTTCGTAGAAAAATCGCCGAATTCCTTTTGAGGTGGCACTTCTAGAACGATTTCTGGATATTCCCCAGCTGGCAAACCACCACTATTAATCGTTTCTTGTAATGCCTGTTCAATCCCCGATTTCAGGATTTCCTTCATGTCCATGCTCTGTATCCTCCCGCACGTCTATATCTAACTGATTATAAAATTGCCATTCACCTTCTATGGAAATATCATATCCGAGATGAACACGACCCGTTCCATTGTGAAAGTCTACTGTTAATTCATGTGTTTTTACGGCCATGTGAAGATCGCCTAATGGCGTTTCATATGTGGACTGGCGTTCCTCACCGCGAATGTATTGATGTCGCATATTCACAGCACCAGTACGCAAAAGAACAATGGAATCTTCGTAAATCTTGATGGTCGTCTTAACCCCTTCAAGACCTGTTACGCTCGATTCTTCATAGCGAATATATTGGACTCCGTTCTTTTCATGTGAAGTACCTGGAGAAATTAATTCCACCACGGTATCCTGCCCATCTATGTCTCGTTGTACACTTTTTACGGATACTAGAACCCGCTTCATGTTTTTCTCCTCCATGGTCATAACATATCAATATATTATAGCACAAACAAGGGTCGTTTTGAATGTTTTGTACACTCTATTTCAATAGATTTATACGTTCTTTTTCTCTATCCTCACACGACGCTATGAGCTGTAATTTTTGCGCCCTATTGAGATGTTTAATAGCATATTCTCGCGACTGTGCTTCTTGTTTACTTTGAAAACTTTCATGATAAACCAAATACACCGGTCTACGACATTTTGTATACTTAGCCCCGCCTTTTATCACACCATTATGAGCATCTAAGCGTTTTTTTATATCCGTTGTCCAACCACAATACAAGCTTTCATCAGCACATCGCACAATATACGTAAAAAATTGTTCCTGATCCATCTTATTTACTAGCGTCATCCTTAATCGGTTCAATAGTAATCGAATTAATGGTCACAGGATCAACAGGCTTATCATTTTTATCTGTTTTTACCTTACCAATCTTTTCGACCACATCCATACCTTGTACAACTATACCAAAAATGGTGTGTTTATTATCGAGATGCGGCGTAGGTCCCAAGGTAATAAAGAACTGCGAACCACCTGTATTCGGCCCACGATTTGCCATGGCAAGAATCCCCATTTTATTAAAATGAAGGTCATTAGAAAATTCATCTGGAATCTCATAACCAGGACCACCTGCACCTGTCCCTGTTGGGTCGCCACCTTGAATCATAAATCCATCGATAACACGATGGAACGTAACGCCATTATAAAAGCCTTTTTTTACAAGGTAGTCAAAGTTTTTAACGGTAATAGGCGCTTTAGAGCCATACAAACGAATTTTAATTTGTCCATAATTTGTATCAAAAACAGCATATTCATCTGCAATTGGAGCATTTGTAAAATTAGGCATCTTATTAACCGTTTCAGCTTGTGCAACAGGTGTAATCGTTTTATCTGCACTATTATTGCCACACGCTGCGGTTACTACCATCATGCCCCCCAATAGAGCACAACCTAATATTCTTTTAACATTCATGATAATCCCTCACAAAATATAGAATTTCCCCAAATTATATATACATAGAAAAACCGCTCAACCCATGAGCGGCTCTTTATTAGTATATCATGTTTTCACTATGAATTTCTTTAAAATTCTATAAAAATTTATAATCTAAAGGGTCTTATGCCAACGATTAATCAATCCATCCGAAATGCTTACATGCATTGTAAATACCATCCTTATCACAGTCAGTTGTAACATAATCGGCCTCTAATTTAAGCTCCGGACGAGCATTTCCCATGGCAATGTTTAACCACTCTGGTCTAAACATAGACAAATCATTATAGCCATCACCAAAAACGACAACTTGATTTGGCTTCATATTGAAATGTCCAATCATATTGCGAATCCCCAATGCTTTTTCCATAGGTTCATATAAAACGCACCCATCGCCATAGCGAATAAGCTTATGCGTCATATGCTCGATATCTTTTTCCTCTTCTTCTCCATCTTTGAAAAATACATAGATTTTATAGAAATCTTCTACACTGTGAAAGTCGAACTCTGGATCCACTACGGTTTTAAACACGTCCCAATCAGGATGCCATTCTAATATTTCTTTATACGGTGTAATGCGCCCCAATTTATTGCGGTCTGTTACAGCCCATGGAATATGCTTTGACTCAAGATATTCTAAATATTGAATACACATATCTCGATTCATGCCAATCATAGATACCAATTTCCCATCAATGGTTATACTATGACCTCCATCAGCAACTACATTTGTAATTCTAGCTTGCTCGGCAAAACGCATAGCATCAACTTGTATTCTACCTGTTGCAATCGATACTAAATGGCCACGCCGTTGCAATTCATCTATACAATACTGAGCACTATTGGGAATTTTTCCTTCAGGCCATACAGCCAATGTGTTATCGATATCAAAAAAGAAAAATTTTTGTTCCACAAGTCCTCCTATCTATCGCTATATACGAGTTCATATACAAACTATAAACTCTACCCGGTAAGCACTATTCATCTCGTCCACTCATTAATTGAAAGCGTTTTTGTTGTTTCACATCAGGATATTTATCTCGGTCTACATCGCTACAAAACATGTCTAAGGGACGTACATACAAATCGCGGTCATCATATAATTTTTGATATACCACCAATTTTTCACCCGTTTCAGAATGTGTAGCCACATCTAACACGTAATAATACATACCTTTAAAATGACGATACAAACCACCTTTTACGATTTCGTTCATAACTACCTCGGCTTACTAAAAACGATCTTTCATTTCTTATTAAACATTATACTAGGAAATACTATTTGAAAAAAGATGTTTATCACTATAAACAAAACACTCGCATCCCCCCTTTTCTTTTACTGTAATCCTTCTAAGAAGGACTGAGCCAATAGAGTATAAAAGGAGAATGCGAGTAACATTCTACATTTATTTAGTTGTATCTGAAACCAAGCCCTTATGAATAAGACCTATGATAAAGCCAAGGATTGCAAAACTTACCCAGCCCATACCAATACCTTGGAACGGAATATATTGGGTAAACAAACCTTCGATGGCATCAGGTGCCCAACCAGCAGTTTCAAGACCGCTCATTAAGGCAGAAATCATGGTCAATCCAATAGTCCAACCATATACGCAACGACGACCGCCAAAAACAGTATCACTTAAGGCTAACAAGATAATAACAATCGTCAACGGATACAATAACATCAACACTGGAATAGCTGCACTAATGATTGTTTTCAATCCGAACAGCCCAAGTGCAAATGCAGCCACAGAGAATATGACAACATACATTTTATAGCTAATTTTGCTATATAGTTTGTGGAAATATGTACTACAAGAAGTAATAAGACCAATACTTGTACTCAAGCAAGCTAATAGAACGATGATAGCCAAAATAATTTGACCAGTTCCCCCAAAGAGGAAGTCCGCACTAGCTGTTAACACCGGTGCACCTGTATCAAACAAGCCAAATCGCTCTACGCTTGTAGCGCCGATGTTCGCAATGAATATATACACAATGCCGAGTAATGCTACCGCAATAGCACCAACCTCCATCACAGTTTTCGTAATAATATCGCGAGATGTAGCACCTGTAAGACGTACAAAATCGATGACGAGAATAGCAAACACCACAGAAGCCAATGCATCCATTGTATTATAGCCATCGAGGAAGCCTTGCAATACGGCTGTACCATTAGTCGCGTAAGCTGGTTGAGGCACCGCATATGCCCCAATCGGTGTAACAAAAGATTTGATAATCAATAATAAAATAACAAGCAATAATGCAGGTGTCAAAATATTGCCAATACGATTAACAAGCTTTTGAGGACTAATCGATAGCCACAAAGAAACGCCAAAGAATATAGCAAGGAACAGTGGTTGCATATCCAAAGTCATGCCTTGTAAAAATGGCTTGATCGCAATTTCATACGCAACGGTACCCGTTCTTGGTGTCGCAAACATAGGACCAATACTTAAATATAAGGCCACTGTATAAATAAGACCATATATAGGATGCGCACGACCTGCTAGTTCCTCAACGTCTTTACATCCGGAATAGCCCATGGCCATAACGCCAAGTAACGGTAATCCTACGCCAGTTAATACAAAACCAGCTAATGCCCATCCTACATTAGACCCTGCGTGTTGACCTAATGCGGCCGGGAAAATAAGATTTCCCGCACCAAAGAATAGGGCGAATAACATCATGCCTATAGCTAAATAGGCGCGCAGTGATAGATTTTCTTTTCCATCCATAAGGTTATCTCCCTTCGTACTACACTATCATATTAGATAACATTATATATGATATGGTAATCTGATTCAACAGCAAAATCGAATTATATCGAACTTTCATTACACCTTACGAATATTAACTTGTACGTCATAGAATGTACTCCCCCATGCTTCATCAGTCGGTCTAGATGCAGTTACAGCATTGATTCCTACCTTAGCGTCACTGGACTGAGATTGCCACCATACACCAAGGGTCACAAGTGTACCTCGTTGTACCGTATCATCTAGATATACTTTAATACGAACAGCCCCTCGATTATTATAAATTTCCACAGCATCACTATTATTGATTATTATAAATTTCCACAGCATCACTATTATTAATGTTATATAATGCAGCATCATCTGGATGCATTCGTAGCTTCATCAATTCAGAATCATCAAATTCTAGTTCACAAAAACTAGAATCTAATATACGTATATCATTACCGATAATCAACCAGAATGGTTCATCATCACCATAAGGTTCTGTATAGGTAATCAACGGAATGGATTCTCGAGGATTTAAGATTTCGATTTTGCCTGACGGCGTTTTAAAATCCATCTTATAATTGTCTGGCAATACTACTTCAACCAAGTCGCCACGTAAAATGGCATCTTGTTCGTCTTGTGAAAGTTTAGACGAATTGCGAACCATATGCTCAATTAGTTCTCGTTCTGTCATGGCAAAGAAAGGATCATCTAAACCCATATGCCGAGCAAGTTCAGAAATAACTTGCCAATTAGATTTCGATTCACCAACCGGAGGAATAGCTTGGTAACTAGCCGCAATTGTATAGTGTCCGTAAGAGTTAAAAATATCATCGGATTCAGCAGAGCTCGTGGCTGGTAAGATAATATCTGCATATGCACATGTATCTGTAAAGAAGCGTTCATGCACAACGGTAAATAAATCATCTCTCATAAGACCTTGTCTAACGAGATTTTGATTTGGTGCCGTTATAGCTGGATTTGATGAAAAGATATATAGACTATGAACGGGAACCCCGCCACTAGTATCCTCTAATCCATGCTCTAGAAGCGCTTTTGGATTTGTCAACAAATCCCCTAATAATATCATCGGCATCATCCGTTTAGATGGCGTTGGTGTATTAGGTTGTTGCATGAATGATTTATTAAAATATTGGCTACTACTAGAACTAGATAATAAGCCGCCACCTAAATGTTGCCATGCACCTACCACGGCAGGGAGTGCATTGATACACCGGCAACTCATTGCTCCATTACCATAGCGGGATACACCACTACCGAGACGGATAAATGGAGCCTTTGCTTTTGCATAGGCATGAGCTAGTTCTTCTATGATTTCAACCGGTACACCACATATAGAGGAAACATATTCTGGAGTAAATGTAGGCAATACATCTCGTACTAGCTCATCATAACCTTGCACATATGCTTGAATAAATGTAGTATCCTCAAGACCATCCCGATGTATGATATGCATCATACCAAGTGCTAATGCACCATCAGAACCGGGTTTTACATACACATGATGTGTACCTTGATCATAAGTATATGTTTTATGGGTATCTATAATCCATACAAAAGCGCCGTTTCGTTTTGCCACATTCACATCGTGTAATATATGTACATCTGTGGCCGTCGCATTAAGGCTCCATAATATAATCAAATCACTATGTTGTGCTTCTTGTGGTTTGATAGCTACTGTGTCTCCATAAACAGACTTAAATGCTGCTTGTTTCGCAGGAGAACAAATCCCTCTGTCTTGACTAGTAGCGCCAATACAACGGAAGAAATAATCCGCTGCAGGACTATTTACAGCCCCCATGGTCCCCGCATAGGAATAACGAAGAATACTTTCACTACCGTAGGTATTAATAGTGTGGTTAAAATTTTCTACAATTCGCTCTAAGGCCTCGTCCCATGAAATGGGTGTAAATTGATCTGGACCAATACCTTTTTTACCAATTCGGCGTAATGGTGTCATCAAACGTTTAGGCGAATGAATAACACGCTCATAATGAGCCATCTTAGGACATAATGTGCCCCGTGTGAAAGCGTGCTCTTTATTACCGCGAACCTTTGTCACTTTATTGTCATCTACTGTAAGTATAAGTCCACAAGCATCAGGACAATCATAGGGACATACACTTTTATATTCTTTCATATAAGCACCTCGCTTATTATCGTCTCTCTAGTAATAATAATTCTATATGTATATTTATAGTATCATACATAAGCCACTCAATCTGTAATAAAATTAACGAATATCGATATTTTTCAAACTTCGTATCAATGAATACATTGTATATCAATGCATATAGTAAAATCACTTATCAAAATAAGTGTGTGACGTTATAACTTTTATTAATGTGTACCATGTAGATACACAATAAATATCGATACTTTTCAGTATTTATTTATAGTTTCTCCCCTACAATACAAACAGATAAGCAACGCATAAAAGCACCATTTTTTACGTTCAGGAATGTATCTATTACCAAAAGTCATAATTTATAATTTCAAGGTATTATCGATTATTTCAGTGCTTTTTCTTAACCTGTGTGATAAATTTCACGTAAGTTATGCAAATTATGTAATGCATTAAGTTATGTAAAACTATTCAATAACTCAACTTTGTGTGCTATACTGACATTGTCATTTGAGAGGATATAGAACTCACCGGACATCATATCACATTCATTGATATAACGGAGTGGAGTCAACTATATCAGGTCATATTTTCTGAAAAGAGGTTTTAACAATGGCAGAAGCTAAAAACACTGTACTTTTCCCTTATGAAACACTTCACAAACTTTGCATGGATGCTTTCCAAAAATTCGGTTTTTCCGAAAAAGAAGCTGACATCATTCAAGACGTACTTTTGACTTCCGACTTATTCGGTATTCAAAGCCATGGTATGCAACGTATGGTACGTTACCACAAAGGTATCTCCAACGGCTTGATTAAAATCGATGCAAAACCTGAAATCGTAAAAGAAACTCCAATCTCCGCAGTTATCGACGGTCATGACGGCATGGGTCAATTATTAGGCCACAAAGCTATGGAAATGGCTATCGAAAAAGCTAAAAAATCCGGTGTTGGTATCGTAT
>OATE01000586.1_pt1 | contig 8327 bp, 8 predicted proteins | sample 1475901 | NCBI WGS metagenome assembly OATE01 (sample SAMEA2579944, study PRJEB22360) | human gut metagenome | reverse complement strand
ATTTCTATGAATTTTTAAGGTGATTAAGAAAATCAAAAAAATGAAATAGGAGGACAGCCTGTCTTGTGTACATATTGAGAAGAATGTGTATGCAGGGACAGGCTGTTTATTTTTGCTGTTCCATAAAGTCCTTTGTAAAGGTGATAAATTTTTCGGTGCTGCTGTTCAGATATTTGCCTTTTTGCCATACGAGTCCGATTTCCTGTGTGATTGTCGGCGTGATAGGGATCCCCTTGATTCCGTGCATATTTTTGAGGAGCGAGGAGTAGAGGATAGCTCCGCCCAGATTTTTCTGGACAAAAGCCTGAATGGTGTAAAGCTGGCTGGCATTTAATATTACATGAGGTTTTACTTTGATCGAGTCAAAAATTGAGAGCAGAGTCTGATTTTGAACAGAATCTGTATTGTACATGATCAATGGTTCATCTTTTAACATTTCGACCGATACACTTTTTTCTTTTACCAGTGGATGCTCCCTGGAAACACAGAACACAAGCTGGTCAGAAAGAAGCTGACAGGAATTCAGTTTGTTGGTTTCATAAAAGTTGAGATTGACAAGTGCCAGATCCAGAGTATCTTCGAGTACCAGATTTGCCGCACGGACAGACCCGTATTCAAAAAGTTCGACTGGAGTATCAGGATATTTTTTGTAAAAGGCGGTCAGCATATCCGGGAAAAAGACAGTGCTCAAAAGCGGCGGAATACCGATGCGGATCGGTGCAACCTGCTTTCCAAGATCGTAAAGCTTTGAAGTTGTCTCATGAATATTGTCCAGAAGCACACTGGCTTTCTGATAAAATGCTTCCCCTTCTTTTGTCAGAACGATATGGTTCTTTGTCCGGCTGAACAGGCTGACGGAAAATTCTTTTTCCAGTTCTCTGATTGCGTTCGAAATCGCGGGCTGTGTGACATAGAGTTTCTGTGCAGCCTGTGTGATACTGTGGTAGCGACAGACGGCACAAAAGTATTCTAACTGAATGATCTTCATTGGCAGTTTCCCCATTTCTTTCTTGTCTTCTAAAATATCAAAGATTTTTTCTTACTATGATTTTGTTCAAAATCATCAAAACAGCAGTCTTTGCTTCTCATAATTATACCATAATTTTTGTCGGAAATGCTTAAATGTGCAGAGTATCATAATCTTTTTTTATAGCGGTATCATTTTAAGTAAATGTACAACTATCTATACAATTTCTATAATGAAACCATAGCAGACAGCGCTGTGGTGTGAATAGAAAAATGGATTGGAGGAAAACAAATGAGTCCGTCAACAATAACACTTTTGTTTCTCCTGTTTGCGGTAGTTATGTTTGTTCTTGAAAAGATACCACTTGGGGTGACTTCGATGATCGTCTGTATTGGATTGACTGTTACAGGCGTGCTGGATGTGCAGACTGCATTTGCGGGATTTATTGACAGCAATGTGATTCTGTTTGTAGCAATGTTCATTGTAGGAGGAGCATTATTTGAAACAGGAATGGCAAACAAGATCGGAGGCATTGTAACCCGGTTTGCCAAAACAGAACGTATGCTGATCGTTGCGATCATGGTGATCGTAGGTTTGATGAGCGGGGTGCTTTCAAATACAGGCACAGCAGCAGTATTGATTCCGGTTGTTATCGGAATTGCAGCAAAATCAGGGTACAAAAGATCAAAATTACTGATGCCGCTTGTGTTTGCGGCAGCCATGGGAGGGAATCTTTCCCTGATCGGGGCACCAGGCAATATGATCGCACAGAGTGCTCTTGAAAAAATAAATTTGAAATTCGGTTTCTTCGAATATGCCATTGTAGGGATGCCGATCCTGATTGCAGGAATTTTATTTTATGCAACCATAGGATATAAACTACTTCCGGAATGTGATCCGAAAGAAGAGGTGACATTCGATACAAAAAAAGATTTTGATCAAGTGCCAAAATGGAAACAGTGGATGTCACTGATCATTCTGGTGCTGACTTTGCTGGCCATGATTTTTGAAGAGCGGATAGGGATTGATTTGTGTATTTCCGGAGGAATCGGAGCATTGCTGCTGATTCTGAGCGGAGTGATCTCTGAAAGAGATGCGTTAAAATCCATTGATCTGAAAACAATTTTCCTGTTTGGGGGTACCTTATCTCTTGCAGCGGCACTTCAGAAGACCGGAGCGGGAGAGATGATCGCAGAAAAAGTAATTGGCGCGCTTGGCGCGGATCCATCACCATATCTTTTGACACTGGTTGTATTTTTGCTGTGCTGTGTAATGACTAACTTTATGTCAAATACGGCAACCACAGCGTTGCTGGTTCCAATCTGCTTATCTATTGCACAGAGAATCGGAGCAGATCCGAGAGCGGTATTAATGGCATGCGTGATCGGAGGTTCCTGTGCTTATGCAACCCCGATCGGAATGCCCGCAAATACTATGGTTGTGGGAGTCGGCGGTTATCGCTTTATGGATTTTGTAAAAGCAGGATTTCCATTGATTATCATAGCAACGGTTGTGAGTATGATCATCCTTCCGATTGCATTTCCATTCTTTCCATAAAAGGATGATGATAATTGTGAAAATAAACAGCATCTGATTATAGATGTAAAAAATCAAAGGAGGCAGAAACATGAGTAAGAAAGAACAAGTAGAGCAGCTTACGGATTATATGGCAAATTTTGTGTCATATATCGCAAAAGTGCTGCCGGATGATATTATTGCAAAGTTGGATGAACTGGCAGAAAAAGAGGACAGTCCGCTTTCAAAAGTCATCTATGAGACAATGAAGAAAAATCAGGTACTGGCAAAAGAATTGAACAGACCAAGCTGTCAGGATACGGGTGTATTACAGTTCTGGGTAAAATGTGGAACAAATTTTCCGTTGATTGGGGAATTGGAGACACTTTTAAAAGAAGCTGTTATAAAATCGACAGTGGAAGCACCGCTTCGCCATAACAGCGTGGAAACATTTGACGAGTACAATACAGGCAAAAATGTCGGAAAAGGAACACCGACAGTATTCTGGGATATTGTACCAGACAGTGATCGGTGCGAGATTTATACTTACATGGCAGGCGGCGGATGCACACTTCCGGGGAAAGCCATGGTGCTGATGCCGGGAGAGGGATACGAAGGAGTTACAAAATTTGTAATGGATGTCATGACCTCTTATGGCCTGAATGCATGTCCTCCGCTTCTGGTCGGTGTGGGTGTGGCAACATCTGTTGAGACAGCAGCACTGCTTTCCAAAAAGGCATTGATGAGACCGCTGGGAAGCCATAATGAGAATGAGCGCGCGGCAGAGATGGAAACGCTGCTTGAAGACGGGATCAATGCAATCGGACTCGGACCGCAGGGAATGGGCGGCAAGTATTCCGTAATGGGGGTACATATTGAAAACACAGCCAGACATCCATCTACAATCGGTGTCGCCGTGAATGTTGGCTGCTGGTCTCACAGACGTGGACACATTATTTTTGATAAGGATCTCAATTACACGATCACAACACATTCGGGGGTGACTTTATAATGTTGGAAATCAAAGATGGAAAGAAAATTTTAACAACACCGATATCTGCTGAGGATCTGGCAGATATCCATATCGGAGATATTATTTATCTGAACGGAAGTATGACAACCTGTCGTGATGTGGCACACAGACGGCTTGTTGAGGGTGGTAGAGAGCTTCCCGTAAATGTAAAAGACGCTGCAATCTTTCATGCAGGACCGATCATCCGGCCTCTTGCGGATGACAAGTTTGAAATGGTATCTGTTGGTCCCACAACCAGTATGCGTATGGAGAAATTCGAAAAAGAATTTGTGGAACAGACCGGTGTGAAAGTGATCATCGGAAAAGGAGGCATGGGTCCAAACACTGAGTATGCATGTAAAAACTATAAGGCGATTCATTGTGTGTTCCCTGCCGGAAATGCAGTGGTAGCTGCCGCGGAAGTGGAAGAAATTGTAGATGCACAGTGGAGAGATCTGGGAATGCCGGAAACCTTATGGCATTGCCGCGTAAAAGAATTTGGGCCTCTGATCGTATCGATTGATACAGACGGACGAAATTTGTTTGAAGAAAATAAAGTTGTTTTCAATGAAAGAAAAGAGAAAGCAATTCAGGAAATCTGCAAACATGTAAGCTATATCAAATAGCACGAAAATCAAAATAAAACCAAAATATTGCCAAAATGATCATGCAGAGAACAGGCTCCCACTTTCTTTGTATGGTCATTTTTTTGTATCTTTTTCACAAACTCACAATTTCTTGCATTTTAAAAGATATTATTATAAAATAACTATATGTGTTTCCGTGGATGAGCAAGAAATGGAGTATTCTTAAATTTTATATCCAACGGAGCAGGATGATATCGGGGGAAAGAAACTATGAGTGAGAATTATAAACAGCGTTCGATCCTGGAGATTATGAATGACGTGCTCGGTACGATACGCGATTACTACGATTCAGAATATGTGTATTATATCGAGAGAGATGAAGAAGAGATTCTTACAATCTATGAGTGGTGTGCTGAATTTGTACCGTGGCAGCGGGATAAGATCAAGATGCTTGATAAAGAGCAGTGGCCGCGGTGGATCCGACAGGATATCACGGATACGACAGAAGCAGACTACAGTGTTTCTCAGCCATTGGAAGACGGAATTACGGCAGTTCTTGCAGCGGTAGGGGTACACAGAGGCGGATGTGAGATTTCTTTTATGAGGTCTCTCCTTCCATATATTTCACAGTCTATTCTTTTGCAGAAGATGCAGAAGCAGCAGGAATATCTGAGTTATCATGATGATCTGACTGGTTTGATGAACCGGAACAGCTTTGTCAGATATATGTCGGACGTACAGAAAAAAGAGCACAAGTCACTGGGAGCAGTATCTGTGGACATCAATGGATTGAAGAACTTTAACCGGGAATTTGGACATGAATATGGGGATGAGGTTGTAATCCGTGTAGGTGAAGTGCTGGAGGAGCATTTCCGCAGCTCTCTGGTGTTCCGAATGACCGGAGATGAGTATCTGGTAGCGGTAGAGGATGCGACATATGATACATTTATCAAAAGTGTGAACGACGCTCATCATAAACTTGATAATATCAGTCTTGGACTGGTCTCTGTCGGTTATGCCTGGGAGAAAGTGGATATTGATGCAGAAAAGCTGATCGGCCGCGCAGAAGGTATGATGCGTGAAGAGAAGCAGAAGTATTATAAGAATTTGAAAAAAGGGCATCATGAGCCTATCATCAAACAGGATCTGCTCAGCGATATAGAGAATGGCAATTTTATTGTCTGTCTGGTTCCGAAAGTGGATGTCGATACTGAGGAAGTAGTCGGAGCAGAAGCAGTGGTACGCTATCACCATAAAGATCTGGGTATTATGAATCCGGGAAAATATCTGACACTTCTGGAGGAGACCAAGCTGTCTCATTATCTGGATCTGTATGTGTTTGAAGAAGTATGTAAGACGCTGCGCAGATGGGAGACGGAAGATTTGCCGATGATCCCAATCGCTGTAAATTTTGCGGGAGCAACGCTCAGACAGATAGATGTAGCAGAAAAAATGACAGCTCTGATCGAGAAGTATCATGTGTCCTGTGAGTATCTGGAAGTAGAAGTTTCAGAGTCTTACAGTGATATGAATCAGGAGATGCTTGCAGAGACGAGTAATAAGATTCGAAAGAGCAATGTGCGGGTGATTTTGGACCACTTCGGAGCAAAAGAATCCACAGTAGCGATTCTGACGATCATGGAATTTGACGGATTGAAGATAGATAAAAGTATCGTGACCAATATTGTAGGCAACGGCCGAAGCCAGAGTGTGGCAAAAGCAGTAACAGATGCCTGCTGTCAGCTGGGAGTACCGGTTTCAGCAAGTGGTGTGGAGACAAGAGACCAGCTGAATGTATTGAAAGAACTTGGCTGCAGCTGTGTACAGGGAAGCCTGTTTAACAAGCCGATCACGATTGATACATTTGAAGTCCGTTACCTGAAAGGATAAGAGTATGATACGTACCTGGCTTGCAGATATCAGAGCACTGTATGATGAGGAATGTTATCAGAAATATTTTGCAGCACTTCCTGCGTTTCGACAAGAGAAAGCAAGGAAGCTGTTGTTTCAGAAAGACAGGGCTCAGAGTGCAGGGGCATGGCTTTTATTGGAGGAGATCAGAAAGCGGTACAAAATTTCCGACCGGGCAGTTTACAATCTTTCGCATTCCGGGGATTATGTGCTGTGCTCGATCGACACTGATGCAAGAGAGGGCGTACAGCTTGGATGTGATATTGAGAAAGTCCAAAAGGCCAGAATGGAGTTAGCAAAACGTTTTTTTTGCCGCAGTGAATATGAAGATATTTTCAGATGTGATTCAAAAGAGGCAAGAGCGGAAAAGTTCTGCAGATACTGGGTACTAAAAGAAAGTTTCATGAAAGCGACCAGAAAGGGAATGGCACTGAAGATGTCATCGTTTGAGATCCTGCTTTCGAATCCACCCAGGCTGATAAAAAAGCCGGAGGAGTTTGAAGAGACATATTATTATCGTGAGTACCCTCTGGAAGGATTTCCTTATCGAATCGCAGTCTGTTCGAACGATTCAGAGTTAGATTCTAGAATACAAATGGAGTTAAAAGAAATATGGCAAGAGTAAATCGAAAAGCGAAAAAAATACTGATCACAGGGATGATCCTTGGAGCGGCAGCAGGGATTTTGCTCACATTTCTGGCAGCAAACAGTAAGATGCATGACAAAAATGATGAGATCAAAACTGTCAAGGCAAAGTATGAAAAAGAAGCGAAATCTTTGAAGAAGCAGCTGAAGGAAGCAAAGAATGAGCAAAAAGAAGTAAACCTGCAGTCAAATGAATGGAATCTGCTCCTGGTGAACAGTTCTTATCCGCTTGCAGCAGACTATTCACCGGAATTGACGGTTGTAGATGATGAAGATCATAAAGTAGACTCCCGGATTGTAGAGTCTGTAAATAAAATGCTTCAGGATGCGAAAACAGCGGGGATGAATCTGAAGATCATTTCAGCATACCGTTCGTATGATGATCAGAAGAATGTGTTCAATGATACCATGCAGTCATGGCTCAGTCAGGGATATTCGTATTTAGATTCTTACGATGAGACGAAAAAGTCTGTGGCAGTTCCGGGAACAAGTGAACATGCAACGGGTCTTGCACTGGATATCACATCTGAGTCGAACCAGACACTGGATGAGACACAGGCACAGACGCAAGAGCAGCAGTGGCTGATGAAGAACTGCCAGAATTATGGATTTATTCTGCGTTATCCGAAGGATAAGACAGATATAACCCAGTATATTTATGAGCCGTGGCATTACCGCTATGTGGGAGAAGAGGCTGCAAAGGCGATCATGAAAAAAGGAATTACGCTGGAAGAATATCTGGCACAGATACAAAAATAAACAGGAAGAGTTTTTATTTCGCAAGCCGGGATAGAAACTCTTTTCTTTCTATGGCGGAAAAACAGTCTTTGCGATTGACGCATAAAATGGGATTTGCTACAATGAGAGAAGTTGGGTGACGGGAAATAAAAATATTTCCTGTCTGATGTAAAAATCCGAGAAGGAGGAAGAGCATGGAAGATCTTACATTTGGAGAACAGGTCAAGGTAGTATTGAGCCGAAAAGGCATGACCATAAAGGAACTTGCGGAGATTATAGAAGAAAAGACCGGAATGAAAATGTCCAGAAGAGACAATTTTCAGGAGCAGGATATGCGGATGATCGCGTCGATCTTAGACTGTCCGTTTCAGCTGAGTATTTTAGGCGGAGAATCTGCTGAACTGACACCTGCGGATCTGCGTACCGTAGAAGAGATGCGCAGAAAAGAAGGAAAATTAGAGGATGGAGAGCCGACACTTGAAGAGATGCAGATAGAGCTTCCGCTGGAAGAGTTAAAGCCACATGAGGAAGAAGAGAATCAGGAGCGTACCATCGAGGAGATCGCAAAGGATATTCCGATTTCTTCCGTGATGAAGCGGGCGGAAGAAGAGGATGCAAAACGAGAAGATCTGTCTGTGGGTGATATCAATCCATATACAGGTCATGAGTACCAGTCAAACAGTGTCAGAATGCATCCGAGCCGGATCGGATATGTTCAGGTATACGACAGAAGGACTCATAAGTGGAAAGATATGACAGAGTGGGCATTTCTTGGAGAGCAGGAGAGAAAGAAAGCGATGCTTGGAAGGGAGTATGTGCCGCCGGTTTATCTGGATTAAAAGGAGGCTGTCTATGGAGTGGAAGACCTTATTATCTGAAAAGCGGATGCGGGGATCCGGAAAGAAACAGCATGCGAAAAAATCGGATTTCCGCAGTGAGTTTGAAAAGGACT
>OATE01000585.1_pt1 | contig 8342 bp, 7 predicted proteins | sample 1475901 | NCBI WGS metagenome assembly OATE01 (sample SAMEA2579944, study PRJEB22360) | human gut metagenome | reverse complement strand
TTCTTCGCTACCCGCGGGGGGGCCGGGGGGGCGCCAGCCAGCCATTGCCCAGCCCGCCCGCGCCAATGACGGCGAGTTCTACGTCGCGGGCGAGTGCCGTGTGCTGCAGTCCGTCATCAGACAAAATGATATTGACGCCGGGGTGAGCATGCAGAAGCGCAAGGCCGGCCTGATAACGTGCACGGCCGACCGCAACCGGCGCCATCGAGTCGCGGGCGATGAGGAGCGGTTCGTCCCCCACTTCCCGCGCATCCGATTCGGGCGAAACAATCTTGACTTCATCGGCTTGGCGGCCAAAGCCGCGGGAGATGACGCCGGGGGTCCAGCCTCGAGCTCGAAGCTCCCGAACGAGCGCAATCGTGACCGGCGTTTTGCCGGTGCCCCCCACATAGATGTTGCCCACAACGACGACCGGTACGGGAAGGTGCTGCGGCTTGGTGCTTTTGCGTTTGGAGGCGCTTATGGCCCCATAAATGAGTGAAAGCGGGTAGAGCAGGCAAGCCGTTGGGCCGCGGTGCGACCAAACGCGGTGGAGCCAGGCTTCAATGCGCGGATGACTGCTCATGAGAGTGTCTCCTGAGATGCCGGCAGTGCCGATGGAACTGAAGCGTAAATGGAGTCGGGCCGACTCTCAGAAGCATCCGTGGATATTCGCGGGTTGTCGTCAGACATGGAGGATTGTCAGGTCGAGCCGCTTGGGTATTGAAAGTTTCGCGGATCGCCGTCGAAAAAGTTGGAAGAGACGCAGCAGTCGAAATGCCAAAACATGACTGCTCGGACGTCAATCTCTGATGATAGCCGCTTTATCTCGAAACTATTGAGCGTCATCTGTGCGTTTTTGCGGCCGAGTGCAGATTGATCGGCCGCCATTGTTCCATAGCGGTGCTGCCGCTCGGCGGCCAGTCTCAGATCATCGGTTTTCGGTGGACAATTGGCTCTAAAAACCCCCTCTGCCGTCGGCTGGTGAAGAAGTACTCGCTTTTTTATTTTCACTTGCTGCACAACGACATCATGGTGACATAAAGGGGTGTGTCATCGATCAGCAGATGACGGAGTTTGCGGTTGTGGATAACTATGTGGATAGTTTGGCAAGATCAAGCTCGAAAACTCAAAAATTCGCCTGCTGAACATTGGGATGATCTTCTGTCATATTTGTAAATTCACTGCGGCAGTAGGTGTTGACTTATTGTAAAACCAAGTTTTGATCTAGTTTGGGGGCTTTTCATGGCTTGACAAAACAACGGCGATATGCTGTGGACAAATTCGTGCAGAAGTTGGGTGTCTAAGGTTGTTCACCTAGAGGGAGGACAGACTTGTGGACAACTTTGGGGGCATCTTCACAACCCTGTCACAGACATGTAAAAAATTTGATTGCCTAAAAAATAGGCAGCGTGTGGATTCTTGGGGAAACGATTGTCTCAGACAACTTGACGCTGACTCGGTAGGATGTCTATTCGATACTTCTGGCGTTGTCCTCGAACTGCACACCTTGAAGAAGTTTTTTTAGGGCATTTTGATGACTGCAAAGCATTCCGGTTCGGCTGGCGGGCCGCCTCCTGATTTCTTTGATGATCCGGCTTTCACTGCATCGCTTTATGCGGAAGCTGACCGCAGGGCAGGCGGAGCAGATCGCTCTGCGCGTTCATCGCGTGAGAGTCAGGTCGGCCGATCCAAAGCCCCGAAAGCTTCTGTGCAGAATTTTTCCACGGCGCAGCCCTCAAAGCGTGTGCCTGCATTTGCGAAGCCGAATCCGCCGTACAGCGGGATGCCGCCCGTGAGCTGGAGTGATGCGGACTCGGAACTCAAGCCGCGTATTGAGCCGATTGCAAAGCACTCCTCAACTCGTGCTGCATGGGGGCCTCAGACAGTTGCCTCAGCCGCTTCAGGCGTCGTGTTGTCTCCCGCAGCAGCGCTTAGGCGCGAGGAGCCGCTGAGTGTATCTGCCGCCTTGCGCCGCATGACCAATGCGCTTGAGGGCGTCCTTGACGGCATCTGGATTACCGGTGAAGTTGCAGAAGTGTCCCTGTCGAGTCTGGGGCACCTTTATTTTTCTCTTAAGGATGAGGCTGCGCTGCTTTCCTGCGCCATGTTTCGCAGTGCACTCGGACGCGGTCCGATATTTCAAAAGGGCGACCGTATAGAGCTTCTCGGGCGTGTCGATATTTATGCTCCCCGCGGGCGGCTGCAAATGGTTGGAACGCGGTGGCGGCCTGCCGGCGTGGGGAGTCTCTATGAGGCTTTTTTAAAACTCAAGGCCAAGCTCGAGGCTGAAGGACTCTTTGCCCCAGAGCGCAAAAAGCCGATTCCTCGATTTGTACGGCGAGTTGCACTGGTAACGAGCGCTCAGGCAGCTGCCTACGGCGATGTGCTGCGTACGCTTGAACGCCGCACGCCTTGGGTGAAAATCATGCATGTGGACAGTCTGGTTCAAGGTGCCGACGCTCCCGCATCACTCATTTCGGCGCTGATTGCTGCACAGGCGCTTACCCCCGATGTCATTTTGCTGGTTCGCGGCGGCGGCTCCTATGAGGATCTGCAGGCTTTTAACGATGAGGAGCTCGCTCGTACGATCGCAGCGCTCAGCGTGCCCGTCATTTGCGGCGTGGGACATGAGGCAGACTTTACCATCGCCGATTTTGCAGCCGATCTGCGGGCGTCGACGCCGACAGCTGCAGCGGAGTCCATTGGGCCGGATCGAGATGCTTGGCTGAGGCGTTTGGATAAATGTGCAGACATGCTTGAGCGGGCTGCTGAACGTGCTTATCAGCATGCCGCACAACGGTTTGACTCGGCGGCGACGCATCTTCCCCCTGAAGATCGATTGCTGCAGCCCTGGGAACAAGCGATGATCAACGCTCGGGTGAGGCTTTGCAATGCCGCCCAAGGGAGACTCGCTGATGCTGAGCGAGCGGCTGAAGGTGCCGGTTTGCGATGGCGAACGGCCGCAGACTTCATCACTCCGAGGCAAATCCGGCTTGAGCGGGCAGCACGCTTCCTGGCCGAGCCGGATTTATGCCTCAGAGCTCCTGTGCAGCATTTGACCGCTGCAGCGGAACGCTTTCGCAGGCTTGGACTCGCAGCAGAAGAACGGCGAGGGACGGAGGTGGAGCGACAAACAAAGGCCCTCTCTTTTTTTGCGCACCATGCGCTTGATGCTGCTGCGCGTTTGGATCGAGCTTTGCGTCTGCGCCCGGATCCTATGCGCGAAATTAACGCCGCTCAAAGACGTGTGGAGCTCGCGGCCAATGCGCTCAGCCTCGCGGATCCCAATCGTCCTCTGCGTGCCGGATATGCTCGGATTGTGACGGATGCCGACCTGGTGGTATCGCATGCCGCAGAGCTTCGACGAGGCAGCGCCGTACGGATTCTCTTTGCGGATGGTTTTGCTGCCGCAGAGGTGCAGGAGATCACTATGAATACGGAATCTTCAGAGACAGGGGAGCAGATGCCATAAGCATCATTTCGCGCCGGGTGCGGAAAAGCTTCGTCACTCGAAGGCTGGACAGCAAACTTTTGCCACAATTCGATGATACGGGTAACCACTAAATTAATGTATGAATAATATCCAAGAGGTAATATTCATAAATCAAAACTATCTTTGGAGACCCCAAATGACTGAATTCCAACTTCCCAAGCTTGATTTTGCTCCTGACGCTCTGGCCCCGGCCATGAGCGCCGAAACGATCGAATACCACTACGGCAAGCATCATGCTTCCTACGTTGCCAACCTGAATGCGCTCCTCAAGGGTTCGGCCTTTGAAGGCAAGCCGCTTGAAGAAATCATTCGCGGGGCTGAAGGCGGGCTCTTTAACAATGCGGCTCAGCATTTCAACCACAGTTTCTTCTGGAAGTGCCTCACCCCGAATGGCGGCGGTCGTCCGGAAGGCGCTCTGCTTGCCGCAATTGAAAAGACGTGGGGAAGCTTTGACGCTTTCGTCGCTGCTTTTTCCAAGTCCGCTGCCGGCAACTTTGGTTCCGGCTGGACCTGGCTTGTGAAGAAGGCCGACGGCACGCTCGCGATCGTCAACACTTCCAATGCGGGTACGCCGGTGAAGCAGGGCGACAAGCCGCTGCTCACCCTCGATGTGTGGGAGCATGCTTACTACATCGACTTCCGCAATGCCCGTCCGAAGTTCATCGAAACGTTCTTCACGAAGCTTGTAAACTGGAAGTTTGCTGAATCCCAGTTCTAAGCAGCGCGTGAGAATTTGGCAGCAGCCTAAAGGCGCAGCGAAAGCTGCGGCCGAAAAATTCGGCAGTCGACTGATGATCGGCTGCCGAATTTTTTATGAATGCAGCCCTAAGACTCAGAATTGAGGCGCTGCGCCTAAGAGCGTAAGCGTCAGCGGGACGGTCAAGGCCGAAAGAAAGGTTGAAACAAAGATACTGTTGCTTGCAGCCCCTTCTTCGGCTTTGAAGTCTTGGGCCATTAGATAGATATTGATGGCTACGGGCAGTGACGCCATCAAAACAACAGCATTGGTTTCGAGTGTGCCGAGCCCGAGTATTTTGGCGATTATCCAAACAAGGAGCGGCTGCAGCACGAGTTTGACGGCGGTGATGACGGAGCCTTTTGTGAGCGCCGCTCGGAAACTGTGCTGTGCGAGTCCCATACCAACGACCATGAGGCACATCGGCGTGGTGCTCATGGCAACCAGTTCAACGGACTTTTCAAGGAAGTCAGGCAGTTTGATGCCGGTGAAGCTCCAAGCCGAGCCGATCAAAATGCCCAGAACAATCGGGTTTTTGAAGACGCGCAGCATGGGGGTCGCAGCTGACCGCCAGTTGCCGACGCTGCCCGTCCGTCCGAATTCCACACTGGCAATGGCGACCGTCCAGAGCAGCAAAACGTTGAAGATGATGATCAAAGAGATGGCGGGAATGGCTTCGTTGCCTAAACTCACCTGAACGATTGGCACTCCGAGCTGAACGTTGTTGCCGAAGATGCCTGCCATGGCAAGGACCGTTGTTGCGGCAGCGTCCGTTTTGAAAACGTGTTTGAAAAAGCTCCTGCCCATTGCGTAGATGATGGCGCAGGAGGCGAAGAAAGCAATCAGAATTCGCCAGTCGACTGGCGGCATGTCGGCAAATCCGCTCATTAGCTTGAAGAGCATCACCGGCATGAGCAGTCGGAACGTGAAACGGCCAAGGGCTTTGGTGACTTCATTCGTAAAGAGACCGATCTTCACAGATCCCCAGCCTAGTGCGACCAGAAGAAAAAGAGGGGCGCAAAGCGCAACGTGGTGTAGGAAGAGCTGCATGGGTGAATTTTTAGGAAAACGCAGTGCTTCGTCAAAGTATGCGCTTGAGCGATAGGAAGCGGCGGATCAAGAGTTTTTAAAATCTGATGATCATCACTATCTCAGAAAGGAGACGCGGCATGCAGCCTCGCGATTTGGAAGACGTTGAAGTTGACGAAGATATGGAGTTGGATGATGAACTCTGCCGAGACATTCAAATGAAGCTTCCGGACTGCCTTTGGCAGCTCGATTATGTTGGCCGCTATGCCGCGGGGAAGTTCAACGAGGACTTTGCCTCACTCGATTCCGGTGAGCGTTTTCTTTTCGGAGTGATTGAAGTGCCTTTCACGGAAGAAGCGGGAAGCTTCACCTGGGGCGTCTGGGCGGAAGTCGCTCCCGCGGATCACGATGCTTATCTGCTCTCCTTCCAGAGCGAAATGGCCGAGGGCCGTGTGATGGCAGGACGAATCGCCAACGATATTCCAGGCAGTCCTGATGCGGCCGGCGCTCGGGTGGAGCTTGTACTGCATGCAGACCGCCGACCGGAAATCCGAGTATTGGAAGGCAGTCTCGCAAAGCTGCAGGCTCGAGGCATGTCGCTCGCCGAGCATGAGGCGCTCGATAAAGTGCTGTTCCCCGAGGACGATATGGAGGAAGAAACCGGTGAGGAATGGCCTGAAGAAGGGACGCTTCGTCCGACGCTGCAGTAATACGGCTTCATGAAGCCAGCGACATTCGGAATGATTCCTATTTCTATGTGTATATCGCTCTTCTTTTTAAGAATAACCGATACTTTAAAATCCTGACAACCGTCAAAAAGAGACGTGCTCAGCGTAGACGATCATGTTCTGAGTCCGAGAAAATGGCTCAATAAGGTATGTCAACAGGCATACGCCTAAAAGGACAGACAATCATGAACCGTCTCAATATCGCATTGACGCGCCGCGGCCTTTTGGCCGCCGGCGCAGCCGGCACTGCTGCGGCGGCCGGCATTTCTTCTGCTGCTTCAGCCCAAACGGCATCTTCTGCAACAGCATCGAATGTCCGAAAGGGTTTCGATGCTGCAGCTAAGAACAGTGCAAAGTTTGCGCCTGAACCGCTCCCGATTCAGGATGCACAAGGGCTGAAACTCACTCACACGTTCAGCCTCGGCGAATCAACGCTCGCCGAGTACGGCTTTATTACAGCCGCACGTTGGGGTGTCGTCCGCGGTCATGTCAAAGGCGGAAAGATCATGGATCTGACGCCGTTTGAGCACGACTATGCACCGTCGATAAACCTCGATGGACTTCGTGAGCTCCCGTATACGCCTTCGCGCATCCGTTATCCGATGGTACGGGAAGGTTTTCTGAAAAATGGCCCGGCAAGCCGCGATAAACGCGGCGAAGAAAAGTTCGTGCGCGTCTCTTGGGACACGGCACTCGATCTTGTTGCCAAGGAGATGAACCGCGTCTATGACAACTACGGCCCCTCTGCGGTCTTCGGCCGTTCATACGGTTGGATGTCGACGGGCAAGGTCAATGCCGCCATTAATCTGCAGCAGCGTCTCCTTAACCTGTGCGGCGGTTTCATTCAGTGAATCAATTCTTATTCGACGGCGGCTATCAGCCGCATCCTGCCGTATGTCGTCGGTACGGGCGATCCCCGGTCGACGAGCTGGGAAATGGTGTTAAAGCACAGCGAACGCGTGATTCTCTGGGGTGCGGATCCGTTAGTCACCAATGACATCGACTGGCTGACGACGCTTCACAACGGGGCGGGCTACTTCCGCGCGTTGAAAGCTAAAGGAACGAAAACCATTTCGATCAATCCGATTGCAACGGATACGGCCGAATATCTGGGCAGTGAATGGATAGCGCCGCGTCCCGGTACCGACTGCGCCATGATGCTCGGCATGATTCATGAACTCGTGCGCACGAAGAAGACCGATGAGGCCTTCCTTGCCAAGTGCACTTATGGCTGGCCGGAGCTGCGCGACTATGTGATGGGCAAGACCGACGGAATCGAGAAAACGCCGGCCTGGGCGGCGCAGGAGTGCGGCGTGCCGGCCGAAAAAATTGTCGAGCTCGTTCACGACATGCAGTCGCATCGCACGATGATCATGATGGGCTGGGGCATTCAGCGTATTCAATACGGCGAACAGTCGCACTGGATGGGCTTTGCGCTCGCTGCAGCGCTCGGCCAGATTGGCGGCATCGCCTATTCGAACGGCGGTACGCCGATGGCCTACGGTCCCTTCCTAGGGGGCATTTCAAGCTCCGTGAAGCCCGTGAAGGCGTCGACGCTGCCCTGGAAGGGCAGCAAAGTCATTCCGGTGGCGAGATTTGCGGACTGCTTTGTCAACCCGGGCAAGGTCATTGACTTTAATGGTACGAAGGTGACCTATCCGGAAGTGCGGTTGGTTATGTGGGCGGGCGGCAATCCGTTTGCACACCAGCCCGATACGATGAATCCCGAACGCGCCTGGAAGAAGCCCGAAACAGTCATTGTCACGGCTACGGTTTGGACGGCTACGGCGCGTCATGCTGACATCGTGCTCCCCGCAGCCACGGCTTTTGAGCACGCTGATATTACCAATATCGGTACTTATTCAAACGACGGCATTGTGGCCATGCAGCAGGCGATTGAGCCCCAGTGGGAGTCTAAGAGCGATTATTGGATCTTCTCGCAGCTTGCCGAGCGCCTCGGCTGCCAGGAGGCCTTCACCGAAGGCCTGGACGAAATGGGCTGGATTCGGCGCCTCTACGGCGACGCCCAGAAGATGGGCGAGCGCATTGGGGTGAAGCTGCCCAACTTCGAAGACTTCTGGAAGACGGGTTACGTGCTCTTCGATGTTCGAGAAAAAGACCGCAAGTTCGTCGCATTTGAAGACTTCCGCAAGGATCCGAAGACACACTCGCTCGATACGGAAAGCGGGCTGATTCAGCTTTATTCGCCTAAGATTGCCGGCTACAAGTACGCAGACTGCCTGGGGCATCAGAGCTACTTTGTACCGTCCGAAGGCGTCAACACAAAGACCCAGGACACGCCCTTGGCATTGATGGCATTTGACATCCTCTCCGCCCAAGGACGGAGATTCCCTACTGAGTCCTTACGCGTTTT
>OATE01000575.1_pt1 | contig 8550 bp, 8 predicted proteins | sample 1475901 | NCBI WGS metagenome assembly OATE01 (sample SAMEA2579944, study PRJEB22360) | human gut metagenome | reverse complement strand
GCAGACAATAAACAGTTGGAAGAACTGGGACTGAAGTTGGATGTAAAAGATGTAAAAACAGAAGAATAATGTGAAGAAGTGTGCATTTTTTGAAAAATGGTGCATACAGAACGTGAATTATGGAGAGCTCTCAACTACACAAGTAGTAAGAGCTCTTTTTGTATTGCTTTTGATTTATCAAAGGAAACGGAGAGGGAACTCAAGCAGGGATTGAACTGGAAGTGGAAGAAATGCCGGGTTTTGAAAATATAAAAAAGACTGTAAATCTTTCGATCTACAGTCTCTTAAGAGCGATAGACGGGGTTCGAACCCGCGACCCCGACCTTGGCAAGGTCGTACTCTACCAGCTGAGCCACTATCGCGTTTGTTTTGTGTTCCCCTCGGAACAATATATACTATACTACAGGAGTTCTTATCTGTCAACAACTTTTTTGAAAAAAATTAATTTTTTTGAAATTTCTAATTGTATGTTCAAATCGTACTGTTTACACCAATCCCTGCCTGTATATTACAATATTCAAAAAGAGAATTATTCTCATTGACTTTTTTGCTATGATGTGTTAAAATCGAAAAGAATCATTCTTCAGTCCAAAAGAGGAGAATGAAATAGAGATCAAAAGGGATAAGGGAGCTAAGGAACAGGAGGAAAAGGTATGATGGCAGCAGCGATAGGAATGATAATTGTAGCATTGGCGCTTCTGATTTTTTGTGTTGCGGTAATGTGGAAAGTATTTTGTAAAGCAGGAGAACCCGGATGGGCGTCATTGATCCCGTTTTATAATTTGTATGTAATGACCAGGATAACCTGGGGGAGAGGTTGGCTGTTTATTTTTGGATTCCTGCCGCTGGGGAATCTGATATTTGCAATTTTTACAATGATAAAACTGGCAAAAGTATTTGGAAAGAAAGGTGGATTTGCCTGTGGGCTGATTTTCTTAAGTATTGTCTTTCTTCCAATCCTTGCGTTTGGAAAGGCAGAGTATACAGGTCCGGATCCGGAGAAAAGTACAGGAGCGATCATAGCCAGTGCGATCACTGGCGGAATCGGTATCATTCTGTTGGTACTTGAAGTGATAGCAGTTGTCGCACTGGGCCTGTTTGCAGTTTCAGATCTGACAGTACAACAGACACAGGATGCGGTGATTTCACAAGAAGTTCCGGAGGAAACACAGGAAGAACCAGATGTGAAAGAAGAGGCGGACGTTCAGAGAGAATATGAGGGCACTCCGGTTGAAGGATATGAGGATTTTGAGACAGTATCCCTGGATGGTTATCAATGGGTTACGGATGTCACATTGTTCAAGGACGGGGAGAATACAGTTACGGAGTCCACAGCAACTTCCGCAAAAGATGGAATTGAGCTCAAAGCAGGTTTTACACTTCTGGCTGCGGATGAAACGATCGAGCAGAGAATTTCGGCAGAAGTGGAAAATATCCGAAAGACATTGGAAAGTCAGGCGGGAATCTATACGGATATTACTGCAGGTGAGATGGTAGCAGAAGACGGATTCGTGATGCAGCAGCTGATCTGCAATCAGATCGGGGCAGATGGAGTAGCTTATCCGTGCACTGAGATCATACAGGTTCAGTTGATGGAGGACCGGGAAATTCTGGTGAGCAGTGTATCTTTGAATACTTCTCAGGCAACAGAAAACACAGAGCGATTGTTTACACAGGCCTGTGAATTATATGGTATTGCCTTTCAATAAGGTCAGCTATAGATAGAAGCGGACAGAAGAATGTCCGCTTTACTTTTCGAAAAGATTTTGTTACTCTATAGAAACAGAAGTCTGTAGACGGAGCAAAGAAAAACAGTGGATTCAAAAACAGAGGTGAAGAGTATGGAAAATAAAAAGATCAAAGTGGCATTGCTGGGACTTGGAACAGTTGGAGGCGGAGTGTACAAATTGATCCAGAGGAGATCAGAAAGTATGATACACACAGTCGGCGCCGAGCTGGAAGTGGAAAAGATCCTGGTACACAGTCTGCATAAAAAAAGAGAAGGTGTGGATACAGAGCTTCTCACAACGGACTGGAAATCGATTGTAAACGATCCGGAGATTCAGATTGTGATTGAAGTGATGGGCGGGATCGAACCGGCAAAGTCCATGATCGAGGAAGCACTTGGAGCCGGAAAGCATGTGGTGACAGCGAATAAAGATCTGATGGCAGAACACGGAGGAGAGCTTTTGGACCTTGCGGCGGCACATGGCTGTGATCTGCTGTTTGAGGCATCGGTGGCAGGCGCTATTCCAATCATCCGTCCGCTCAAACAGTGTCTTGCCGGAAATGAGATCTCAGAAGTGATGGGGATCGTGAACGGAACGACAAACTATATTTTAACCAAGATGTTTGAAGAAAATATGGATTTTAAGACTGCACTTGCAAAAGCAACAGAGCTGGGATATGCAGAGGCAGATCCGACAGCGGATGTAGAAGGGCTGGATGCCGGAAGAAAGGCCGCGATCCTTTCCTCCATTGCCTTTCATTCCAGAGTACAGTTTAAAGATGTTTATACAGAAGGAATCACAAAGATCACAGCAGAAGATATTGCCTATGCAAAAGAATTTGACTGTGTGATCAAGCTGCTTGCAGTTGCGCACAATACGGACAAAGGGATTGAAGTGGGAGTGTATCCGGTGCTGCTTGGAAAAGAGCATCCCCTGTCGTCTGTGCGGGATTCGTTCAATGCTGTTTTTGTGCACGGAGATGCTGTGGATGATGCGATGTTTTACGGAAGAGGTGCCGGGGAGATGCCGACGGCAAGTGCTGTTGTCGGTGATGTGATTGATGTTGCCAGAAACCTGCAGTTTGGATGCAACGGAAGAATCAGCTGTACCTGCTATCAGGATCTGCCGGTGAAGCTGTTTGATGAAGTGAAAAATAAATTTTTCCTCAGAATGCAGGTGAAAAACGAACCGGGAGTTCTGGCGAAAGTGGCAAGTGTATTTGGCGGTCACAAGGTAAGTATCCGCAGAGTTGTGCAGAAGCATGTACAGGAAGAAGCGGCTGAACTGGTCATCAGTACAGAAAAAGTGAAAGAGTATCATATCAAGGATGCGCTGAGAGAGCTGCAGAAAATGGACAGCATTTCTGAGATCAGCAGTATGATCAGAGAATATTAGAAGGGGAAGATAAGATTGAGTTACGCAGATAAAGTATTTATAGAGATGTGCAGAGACATTATTGACAACGGAACGAGTACAGAGGGAGAAAAGGTACGTCCGGTATGGGAGGATGGAACCTCTGCGTACACCATCAAAAAATTTGGTGTTGTGAACCGTTATGACCTCTCAAAAGAGTTTCCGGCACTGACTCTGCGAAGGACAGGAATCAAGAGCTGTGTGGATGAGATGCTGTGGATCTGGCAGAAAAAGTCCAACAACATTCATGATTTAAACAGTCACATCTGGGACAGCTGGGCAGATGAGGACGGTTCCATCGGAAAAGCCTACGGCTATCAGATGCAGGTAAAGCATCAGTATAAAGAGGGAATGATGGATCAGGTGGATCGTGTGATCTATGATCTGAAGAACAATCCTTACAGCCGACGGATCATGACGAATATCTATGTGCATCAGGATCTTCATGAGATGAATCTGTATCCATGTGCATACAGCATGACATTTAATGTGACAAAAGAAAAGGACAGCGACAAATTGACATTAAATGGAATCCTGAATCAACGTTCTCAGGATGTACTGGCAGCAAATAACTGGAATGTGTGTCAGTATGCGGTGCTGCTTCATATGCTGGCACAGGTGTGTGATATGAAGGTCGGAGAGTTTGTTCATGTGATCGCAGATGCGCATATTTATGACAGACATATCCCGATGATCGAGGAACTGATCAAAAGAGAACCGCTTCCGGCACCGAAATTCTGGCTGAATCCGGAGGTAAAAGACTTTTATGAATTTACACCGGATGATGTACGGCTGGATGGATATGAGACACATCCTCAGATTAAGAATATTCCAATCGCGGTATAGGTGTTGTGTAAAAAAGGAGGAAATGAATATGAACGCAATTGTAGCAGCCGATAAAAACTGGGCAATCGGATATAAAAACAAACTGCTGGTCAGCATTCCGGCAGATATGAAGTTTTTCCGTCAGATGACAGGTGGAAAGGTAGTTGTGATGGGAAGAAAGACGCTGGAAAGCTTTCCAAACGGTCTGCCGCTGAAGAACCGCACCAATATTGTGCTGACAGGGAATCCCAATTATCATGTGAAAGATGCAGTGATCGTGCATACAACAGAAGAATTGCTGGAAGAACTGAAAAAATATGATGAGGAAGAAATCTTTGTGCTCGGCGGGGAAAGTGTTTACCGTATGATGCTTCCTTATTGCAGCAAAGTATATGTAACAAAGATCGACCATGCATATCAGGCAGATACGTATTTCCCGAATCTGGATCAGCTGGAAGACTGGGAAATGACAGAAGTCAGTGAAGAGCATACTTGTTTTGATCTGGAGTATGTATTTTCGACTTACGAGCGCCGACAGTGAAGGCAGGCATATCATGAAATTTAGAAAAACATACAAGAGAAAACAGGCGGCAGTGCTGCTGAGTGTGTTTCTTTTGGTGACAAGTGTGGCTGGATGTCAGAGAGTGGGGGCTGTGAAAGAGACCGGCGAAGAGAAAGTAAATGTCGTGACAACCATTTTTCCACAGTATGATTTTGTACGTCAGATCGCAGGGGATAATGTAGAAGTATCGATGCTTTTAAAGCCGGGAGAAGAGACACATTCCTATGAGCCGACACCGCAGGACATTCTGAAGATCCAGAATTGTGATCTGTTTATTTATGTGGGCGGTGAGAACGATGAATGGGTGGAGGATATTCTGGACTCCATCGATACAGAGCATATCAGACTGCTTCGCCTGATCGACTGCGTGGATACGGTAAATGAAGAACACGTAGAAGGGATGAAAGAAGAACGCGGTCACGAACATGAAGAAGAGGAAGAGCACGAGCATGAGCACGGGGAAGAGGCGCACGAAACACATGAGACGCTGACCCCGGATGAACATGTATGGACGTCTCCAAAGAATGCCATTGCAATCGTGGAGCAGATTGCAGATGTTCTGGGCGAGCTGGATCCGGAGCAGACGGCAGTTTATGAAGAGAACGAAAAAGCGTATGTAAGTCTTTTAGAAGAGCTGGATGATGGGTTTCGTGAGGTGGTAAGTTCGGCTAAACGCGATGTGCTGCTTTTTGGAGACCGTTTTCCGTTCCGGTATTTTGCAGATGAATACGGTCTGGAATACTATGCGGCATTCCCGGGCTGTGCATCCGATACGGAGCCAAGTGCGGCAACAATGGCATTTCTGATCAACAAAGCAAAGGAAGAACAGATTCCGGCAATCTTAAAGATGGAGCTGAGTAATGAGAATATTGCAAATGCCATTGCCGAGACGATACATGCGAAAGTGAAGACGTTTTACAGTTGTCATAATCTGACTGCAAAAGAGTTTGCAGACGGGGAGACGTATCTGAGCATGATGAAAAAGAATGTGGAGACATTAAAGGAGGCTTTGAACTGATGGCATTGATACAGTGTGATGAAATTTCAATCGCATATGAGGGACAGACTGTTGTACGAGATCTGTCGTTTCAGATTGAGCAGGGAGATTATCTCTGCATTGTGGGAGAGAATGGTTCCGGAAAAAGTACGCTGGTAAAAAGCCTTCTTGGATTAAAGCCTCCCTTTAAAGGGCAGATTCTGCTGGGAGACGGATTGAAGCAAGACGAGATCGGGTATCTTCCGCAGCAGACGGTCGTGCAGAAAGATTTTCCGGCAAGCGTTTATGAGGTGGTACTTCCCGGCAGACTCAACAGCAGAGGCTGGCGGCCGTTTTACAGCGCAGCGGATAAGAAGGCAGCCAGAGAGAATATGGAGCTTTTAGGAATCCGGGAAATGGAGCACCAGTGCTTCCGGGATCTTTCCGGCGGACAGAAACAGAGGGTACTGCTCCCGAGAGCGCTGTGCGCCACAAAGAAGCTCCTGTTGTTAGACGAGCCTGTGACAGGACTGGATCCGCTGGTGACTGCAGAGTTCTACCAGTTGATTGAAAAAATCAATAAGGAGGCTAAAATTGCAGTTGTCATGGTGTCTCATGATATCGAAAGTACGATACAGTATGCAAGCCATATCCTGCATCTGCAGGAGAGCGCCTTGTTTTACGGAACTGCGCAGGAATATCAAAACAGTGCAGTCGGCAAGCGATTTCTGGGAGGTGAGGGAAATGCTTGATACATTTATAGAAATGATGTCATATCCATTTATGGTGCGGGCGTTTCTGGTGGGTTCCCTGGTGGCATTGTGTTCGGCGCTTCTGGGAGTCAGTCTGGTGCTGAAACGCTATTCGATGATCGGAGACGGGCTTTCTCATGTTGGATTCGGGGCACTGGCAATCGCGGCTGCGCTGAACATGGCGCCTTTGGCAGTTGCAATTCCGGTGGTCGTGGCGGCCGCGGTTCTGCTTCTTCGCATCAGCGGCAGCAGCAAGATCAAAGGAGATGCGGCAATCGCACTGATCTCTACGGGAGCACTGGCAATCGGGATTATGGTGATTTCCATGACGACAGGAATGAACACCGATGTTTATAACTATATGTTCGGAAGTATCCTCGCCATGAGTGGTGAGGATGTGCAGTTTAGTATTCTTCTTTCGGCTGCAGTGCTGATTTTATATCTGTTTTTCTATAATAAGATTTTTGCGATCACCTTTGATGAGACTTTCGCCCGGGCAACAGGAGTCCGTGCAAATCTGTATAATACTCTGATTGCGGTGCTGACGGCAGTTACGATCGTGTTGGGAATGCGGATGATGGGAGCGCTTCTGATCTCCAGTCTGATCATTTTTCCGGCGCTGACTTCCATGCGGGTGTTTAAGACCTTTAAGGGTGTGATTCTGAATTCAGCGATCCTATCGGTTGTATGCCTGATTCTGGGAGTGACGATTTCCTATGTGTATGCAACACCGGCAGGTGCGAGTGTAGTTGTGGTTAATATGGCAATGCTGGCTATCTACAGTGTGATCGGAGCCCTGAAAAACAGAAACAACGGGAAGTAAATGCGAATTGGATTAAAAAAGATCAAGAAAAGGAAATTGACAAAGATAAAAATACACCGTATAATGAGGATAAATTTCAGCAGCGAAAGCCTCTGAAATTCAGTGTATGAGGAATTTTATTCGCCCTGAGCTTTTTGACAGCTTGGGGCGTTTTGCATAAGGAGGGTGTGAAAGGTGAGGCAGATTTCAGGAAACAAATTATTTGTAAAAGCGTTAAAAGAAGAAGGTGTAGAAGTATTGTTCGGATATCCGGGCGCGTGTACGATCGACATCAGCGATGAGCTGTATAAGCAGAGCGGGATTGATGTGATCCTTCCGAGACACGAGCAGGCACTGGTGCATGAAGCAGATGCGTATGCGAGGACAACGGGGAAAGTCGGCGTCTGTCTGGTGACCAGCGGACCGGGAGCGACCAATCTGGTGACAGGACTTGCGACTGCCAATTATGACAGTGTTCCGCTGGTCTGTTTTACCGGACAGGTGGCGAGACATCTGATCGGAAATGATGCATTTCAGGAAGTGGATATTGTGGGAATCACACGGAGCATCACCAAATACGGTGTGACGGTCACGAAGCGGGAAGATCTTGGACGGATCATCAAGGAGGCATTTTACATCGCAAGAACGGGAAGGCCGGGACCGGTTCTGATCGATCTTCCGAAAGATGTGATGGCGGAGCTTGGCAGTGCACAGTATCCGAAAGAGGTGAATATCAGAGGATATAAGCCGAATACCAGTGTCCATATCGGACAGCTGAAAAGAGCGATCAAGATGCTTCACAAGGCAAAACGCCCGTTGTTTCTGGCAGGTGGAGGGGTGAATATTGCAAGAGCAAATGCGTTGTTTACAGAGGTAGTGGAGAAGACACAGGTTCCGGTAGTGACAACGATTATGGGGCGAGGCGCCATTGCGACAAATCATCCGCTGTTTATCGGAAATCTGGGGATGCATGGTGCTTATGCAGCCAATATGGCAGTCAGCGGCTGCGATCTGCTGTTTTCCATCGGGACTCGCTTCAACGACCGAATCACGGGGAAGCTGCATGAATTTGCGCCTCATGCACAGATTGTGCACATTGATATCGATACAGCATCGATCTCAAGAAATATCCATGTGGATATCCCGATTGTAGCAGATGCGAAAGAAGCGCTTACGAAGATGACGGAGTATGTGGAAGAGTGCGAGACAAAAAAATGGCTTGCGCAGATCGCGGCATGGAAAGAGGAGCATCCGCTTCGGATGAAACGGCATGCATTGATGAGCCCTCTGGATATTATTGAAGAGATGAACCGTCAGTTTGATGATGCAATCATCACGACAGATGTCGGTCAGCATATGATGCTGGTGTCTCAGTATGCGGAGATTACAGAAAAGAAGCAGCTTGTCATGTCCGGAGGACTGGGGACGATGGGATATGGATTCCCGGCGGCGATCGGAGCACAGATCGGTAATCCGGAGAAACGAGTGAT
>OATE01000567.1_pt1 | contig 8726 bp, 9 predicted proteins | sample 1475901 | NCBI WGS metagenome assembly OATE01 (sample SAMEA2579944, study PRJEB22360) | human gut metagenome | reverse complement strand
CTAATATATGTGTAAGGCATTTCCAGCATCTGCCTCTCTCTGGTACACAGGGATATGAGAATCATGTCCTTTGCATCACTTTTACTAAGATATCTTATCATAGGTCCTAAAAAATTTCAACTATATAAGTACCTCCTAAAAAATAGAACAGGCCTGTTCTATTTCTAAAACACACTCTATTAACGTATCTCTCAAATTAGTACAGGCCTGTTCTATTCTTAAAATACGCTCTATTAACATATCCCTCAAATTAGTACAGGCCTGTTCTATTCCTAAAACACACTCTATTAACGTATCTCTCAAATTAGTACAGGCCTGTTCTATTCTTAAAATACGCTCTATTAACATATCCCTCAAATTAGTACAGGCCTGTAGTATTTCCAAGAACTATCTATTTACGTTCAAAGTGCGCAGATAGCATGGATCCAATTACTTTTTCAATTTTAGAGTTTGTAATGTCTGGGCCCTTGAATAGGATCAACATTACGTCATCGGAATTGTCTTGTTTAGATACCATCAAGACGCCGCTACCACGAGCACCATTATCATCATAATCTTTTGCAACGATAATCATGTTGAGGTAATGGTCTTTCATGTATGTATATACTTTGCTTTGTTTAGCGGAGTTGCCGATGCTGCTCGCCATTCCCATAGCGCGGTTAAATACGATGGCATTTGCATTGTGCGGATTATTGCGAAGTTGTTGTTTTTCTTCATCGTTCAATGGCAATAGGTTAACCATCATGGATTCGCCCATGCGGCCACGAAGCATAGCTGGCATGGTTTCGCGCACGTCCGCCGGAATGTCGTTACTAGGATTGAGTTTTAAATCCTTAGGAACGGTCATGTACAATGTACCCTTGCTGTTTTGACCTTTTACAGTTTTACTATTGTCGATAGCGCCCATTGTGAAAGTATCTTTAATGATTTCCATTTGCACGCTCAATGGTTTTTCAGGTACACCACGGCTAGCCACTTGAATATCGCCAGATTTAGTTTTCTTAATAGTTTCTACAGACCAAGTTGCACCAGGTTTGCCTTCATCGCTAGGAGATGTCAACGCAGCAGGCACTTCTTTAGCACCTGTAAATACATAGGTTTGTGCTGGCACAATTGTATCAGGAGCACCGGACTTGTTGAATACGGCACCATATAATACATTTGGTACAACAGTAGATCCAATTTTCAAATTATTGTTTTCTTGGCTTTCAACATCAAAGTTAATATTACCAGCAAATGTTACATCTGGATTATGGTTAATCACCACAACCGTACCTGGTTGTGGAATCATGACAGGACCATTTGGCGCTGCAAAAGCAGCGGTTGCCATAGAAGCACCAAGTGCTGTTAAAACAAATGCGCGTTTTAATACATTACATTTCATTATTATTCTCCTAAATTTGGATAATTCTCTAATCGATGCTATTGAACTATATTTCTAAGGTAACCTCTGGCAAGCGCGATAGGATTTCGCTGGCTAGACTGCGCGTATCTGGTGTACACCGCACCATACAGCGCCCCGACTTGTCTAGGCTAGTCATAACACCTACGTATTCATAACCTTCTAAGATGCGATTGACATAATTTGTATATTGGGGATCTATGTGAAAGTACAAATATCCTTCCTCACCTGTGCCGCTATACGAAGGCGGTTCAGGAAAGCCTGACAGTGAACGAGACGGCATCAATGGTTCTTGATTATCGCGTAACAGTATCGTCTCATCAGATGTCACTTCATCAGGTGTCGTTTCATCAAGCATTGACATAGTAGCAGTATTTTCATGTACCATGTTACTCTGCTTTCACCTTGCACTCGCGGCGCATCATGGAATATGGTTCCAATTTTGTATCCATATACAAACGAACCTTCATTTGCGCATGAGGTGCTACGTCGATAGGATTACCATCTTCGTCTGTCATTTTTTCGATAACAGCCTCTACAAGTTCACCCTTAGGTTGGCAAAATTCTACCTTATCCCCTACCTTGAAATTATTGCGTTGTTCAAGGTCCACATATTTTTCTTCATCGTTATAGCCAAGCACTAAGCCGATGAAATCATGGGATTGAGTATTTGTAGATTTCCCGTAGTTTTGTGCGCTTTCATCAGGACGACCATTCGCAAAGCCATCTGTGTAAGGACGATGGGAAATTTTTTCTAATTCAGCAATCCATTCTGGACGAACGTACCAATTTTCACGTTCCTTCAAATAGGTGTCGATAGCTGTACGGTATACCTTAGCTACCGTTGCACAATAGTGAACGGATTTCATGCGACCTTCAATTTTAAGGCTATCGATGCCTGCTTCATACAATTCTGGAATGCGATGAATGAGGCATAAATCCTTGGAGTTAAAGATATATGTGCCATGTTCATCTTCTTCGATTGGATAATATTCGCCAGGGCGATTGGATTCTACAATGCTGTATTTCCAACGGCAAGATTGAGAACATTGACCGCGGTTAGCATCGCGTGTACCGGTCATGTAGTTAGATAAGAGGCAACGGCCAGAATAGGAAATACACATAGAACCATGTACGAAGGACTCGATTTCGATATCTACATGTTCCTTCATTTCCTTAAGATCCGCTACAGATACTTCGCGAGCCGCTACAACGCGAGCCGCACCAAGTTCCTTCCACATTTGCACAGTATGCCAGTTCGTCGTGGATGCTTGTGTACTTACATGAAGTTCAAGGCCTGGTGCTACGCGTTTAGCCAAGCTAAAGATGCCCATATCAGCAACGATAATCGCATCGACACCGATACTTTCAAGAAATTTCAAATAATCCTCAAGACCTTCAAAGTCCTCGTTGTGAGGAATGATATTACATGTAACGTGGATTTTTTTGCCATGTTCATGTACAAATTGAACGGCTTCCTTCAATTCTTCGTCGGAAAAATTGGAGTTACCAGCACGTAAACCAAATCGTTTACCTGCACAATAAACGGCATCCGCACCATAGCGAATGGCCATTTTTAATTTGTCCATATTACCTGCTGGACAAAGCAATTCCATAAAATGATCTGCCATTATTTATTGTGTCCTTTCCACACACTTACACTCATGCCATCTCCCATCGGGTAAATGGTGGTGTTAAATAATTCTTTATTTTCTACATATGCTAAATACGCTTGTAATCGCTTAACAATAGTTTTGAATCGATGCGGCGCCTCTTTGTCGCCACGCACATAGCCTCTAAAGAGAACATTATCGGCAAGGATGACGCCACCTTCTTTCACATGAGGTAATATGACCTCTAGCTGATTAAGATATTGTCCCTTAGGCCCATCAAGAAATACGAGATCATATTCACCTTTAATTTGCGTTAATACGTCCTTCGCATCACCTTTAATCAACGTGATTTGATCCTTATACTCGGATTGACCTATATAATATTTCGCCATCTCATGGCGAACCTCATCCAATTCAATAGATGTGATTTTTCCGCCTCGTTCAATAAGAGGTGCCATCAGTAATGTAGAGTAACCAATGGCGGTGCCCACCTCTAACACAGAGGTGGGCCGGTATAATCCAATCAATTCTTCAAATAAATGCACCTCAGATTCCCGAAGGATGGGTACATTATTGATCATCGCGTAAATACGCTGCTCATTTAATATCTCATTTAATTCCATAAAATGTATTATAAATTCCTACTATTTATTTGACTGTGAAAGTAATCATATACGCTAATTATCTATCAACGCCACCGCGATTATTACCAGAAGCAGGTGCCGTTGGTGTGCTAGGTCTGATCACACGAGGTTCTTCCGCTGCTGGCGCCGATTGGACCGGTGCCGATTGTTGTGGAACTACTTGTTGCATGCTTTCCGGTATTTGGCTAGGCGATGATGTTGTAGCCGGTTGTTCAGTCGCCGCTGGTACTGCTGGCGCTGGCGTTACTTGAGTTGCTGCCGGTACAGTTGTCGGTGTATATGTATATGTTGGTTCTACATCTACATATTGAGAATCTGCCGCTACAGCCTCTGCAGAGCTATAGTTATAATCAGGTTCGGATGTAGCCGCTACGTCATAGTTAGGACCAGCTTGTACCAATGCAGGAGCCTGACCTTGATTAGAAGAGCCTGCACTCGCTTGTTCAGCACCATAAATTTTTTCAACCTCAGCCAAATGCTCAGCATATGTTTTGGAGAAATGATTATGACCATCTTTATCTGCTACAAAGTATAGATAATCTGTATCTTCAGAATGAAGTACCGCATCTAATGCCTTTTTACCTGGGTTTGCAATCGGTCCTGGTGGCAAACCTTTACTTACATATGTATTGTAAGGACTTTGTAACTGCGTATCTCCAAGCGTTACATTTTCCTTTGCATAACCAAGAACATAAGAAATAGTTGCATCAGATTGCAATGGAATACCATGTGCTAAGCGTTTCTTAAATACACCCGCAATAGTTGGGCGATCCGCATCATATAATGATTCCCGTTCAACGATGGATGCTAAGGTTACAAAATCATGAATACTCATGTGTTGTGCTTGAATTTGTTTTTTAACAGCTGGTGTTAAATAGCGATTCATTTGCTCAGACATCATCAAAATGACATCCTTTGGCGTAGCACCAACTGGCACTTCATAAGTGCTTGGGAAAAGGAAACCTTCTACAGGATATGTAGTCGGTTTAGTACCCTTCATATATGGGTATGGGACGAATGTTTTCGCCTCTGCCAAGAAATCGGAAGCTTTCATAATTTGAGCTTTTTCAAGAGCAATGGCGATATCCCCTACGGTATACCCTTCAGGAATCGTTAATTTAATGGACTCAACGTGACCCTCTTGTAATAAGTTAATTAATTCATGGACCGATACCTTATTTGGAATTTGGTAGTGACCAGATTGTAGTTTTGAACCGGTTCCACTAAGAGCTAACCATAATTTAAACACCTGTGTAGACCGAATTAGTCCATGTTCATAGAGCATATCGGCAATTTCTGTTCCTGTTGCATCCTTACCTATTACGAGGACTTGAGATCCTCCGTCATCGTTAAAGGTATTCGGTACAAAATAGGATGCACCTAAAGCACCACCACCTAAAATAGCAAGGCTAAGAACACCTACGGAAACATATTTTAAGGCTTTTCTCATGGATGAGTTCCTTTCTATTACAAACCATTGTATATCACCTTATTATACCATATTAAAGGCTTTCGATGTATCTCTTCTTTTATATTATCCATATACCAAATAACCATGAGTCAATTAGTACACAAGAGATTACAATTACAAAAAAGACTCTAATATAACAACCGTTATACTAGAGTCTTTGAGAGCTTAGAAATTACTCTTCTTCACCCATTGCTTCGTACATATTTACCAATACTTCGAAGTTTTCATCATCTTCATCTAATGGAACATACTCCTCTTCGCCTTCATCGTTTGTTTCGATGCGAGCCAAAATCATATATGTATCATCTTGACCTTCATGTTCTTCATCTTGTACATGAACAAGTACAGCGTATTCTTGACCTTCATGATTCAAGATTACATCTTCTGTAAAATATTGTTTGTTACCATCTTCATCTTCAAATTCGAGATAGAAAATTTCACCTTCGTAATTTTGATCAACCATGGGTATTCCCTCCTTTATTATGTATATAAGAACCTGTATGATATTCGCATTAGATATCTATGCGAATTAAGATTTACTAAATTGTAGTCTGTCTAAATAGCCTTGTAAAATAACGACAGCAGCCATTTTATCGATGACGCCCTTTCGTTTTTTACGACTCACATCAGCTGCGATAAGTTGACGTTCGGCCATAACGGTAGATAAACGTTCATCCCAAAATGTAACAGGCAAGTCGATGACAGCCTTCATTTTTTCGACAAATTCTTCCGTTTTTTCAGCGCGCTCACCCTTGGTGCCGTTCATATTCTTCGGCATGCCCACTACGAGTTCATGCACTTCGTATTCTGAAATCAATTCACGCAATCGGTTAAAGTCATTTTCTAAGGATGTACGACGAATCGTTTCTATACCTTGAGCAGTCATCAATAGCGCATCACTACATGCGATGCCAATGGTGCGACTGCCTACGTCTAATGCCATAATTCTCATTATAGTTGTTTAGCCTTTGCGTATTCTTTTAATAATTCTTCGATTAAATCATCACGTTCTAAACGGCGAATATCACTACGTGCATTATTATAGCTTGTAATGTACGCTGGATCCCCAGAGATAAGATAACCTAAGATTTGATTGATAGGATTATATCCTTTTTCTTGAATAGATTTATAAACGCGAGTCAATACCTCTTCGGCAGTCATCGGTTCATCGTCTACTTTACGGAATAACATAGTTTCATCTGAAACCTTCATGGGTATCCCTCCTTTGTATGAATGGGCCACGTACGTGGCCCACATATATGTATTGTATGTTTCTATTATAGCATATGCAAGATATACCTATAGAACGTATTATGCGTTAAGAGCTTCTTTAACAGCTTCGCCAGCTGCTTTTAATGCATCCATCAATTTAGCTGGTTCTTTACCGCCTGCTTGCGCCATATCTGGACGACCACCGCCATTACCACCAGCTACTTGAGCTGCTGCTTTAACGATATTACCAGCTTTTACGCCTTTACCGACAACATCTTTGGAAACTTTACATACAAAGTTTACCTTGTCATCGCCCATAGCGGCACCTACGAGTACTACGCCAGAACCATCTAATTTATCAAGGCCCATATCAGCGAAATCACGCAATTCATCAATAGAGGATGCTTTCACAGACGCAGCAACAAATGCTACATCACCAATCATAACCTTACCAGCTACGATATCAGCAGCACCTGCAGCAGAAACCTCTTTGCGAATTTGGTCTAATTCTTTAGCTGTTTCTTTAGCCTCTGCCAATACTTGGTGCAAACGTTCTTCCACTTGGGCAGGTTTAGTTTTTAATTCACCAGCAATGCGTTCAATAGTCAAACGATCATGTTTTGCTGCATCGAGAGCGGCGCGACCTGTAATCGCTTCGATACGACGTACACCAGAACCGATACCGGATTCAGATGTTAAGCGGAAGGAACTGATGAAAGCTGTATTGCCTACATGAGAACCGCCGCACAATTCAACGGAGAAACCAGGAACCTCTACTACGCGAACTACATCGCCATATTTATCGCCAAAGAGTGCCATAGCACCTTTCGCTTTTGCTTCGTCCATAGACATTTCAGCAATAGCAAGATCTGTAGCCTTAAGGATTTCTTCATTTACAAGGGCTTCGATTTGATCAAGTTCCTCTTGTGTTACAGGAGAGAAATGAGTAAAGTCGAAACGCAAGTAATCTGGTGTTACCAAAGAACCTGCTTGGTTAACATGTTCGCCAAGCACGCGTTTTAATGCAGCATGTAACAAGTGAGTTGCTGTATGATTACGAGCCATCGCTGCACGACGAGCTGTATCTACTTCAAGCGTTACATCATCGCCTTCGGAGATGGAACCTTCTACAACAGTACCGATGTGGTATACAGTACCTTCTGGTAAGCGTTTTGTATTATGAACCTCTACCTTGCCCATTGGACCAACGATGAAGCCAGTATCACCTAATTGACCGCCACCTTCAGCATGGAATGGTGTAGTGCGCACAATAACAGTGATTTCATCGCCATCAACAGCGGTTTGCAAGCGTTCAGAGCCTTTACCAAGCATCAATACAGAGGTTGCAGTTTCCGCTTCATTTTCTACAAGTTCTTCGTCTTTTAAGAATGTAATATCTGGTGTAGCTACCTTTGCATCTTCTTTTACGCGAGCTTCACGAGCGCGTTCACGTTGTTCTTTCATGGCAGCGTCAAAGCCTTCATGGTCGATTGTGAAACCGCGTTCGGATGCGATTTCTTCTGTTAATTCCCAAGGGAATCCATATGTATCATATAGTTTGAATACTTCTGTACCAGGAACTACAGTTGCTTTTTCAGCAGCCAATGTATCGATTAAGGAATTCAATAACTCAAGACCTTGTTCCAATGTTTGGTTGAAACGTTCTTCTTCGTTTTGAACGACACGTTTAACGAAGTCTTGTTTTTCAGCAATGGATTTGATACCAGGGCCAAGAATATCTACAACTACATCGATAAGTGGTGTTAAGAATAAACCTTCGATACCAAGCAAACGGCCATGACGTACGGCACGGCGCAAGATACGACGCAATACGTAACCGCGGCCTTCATTGGATGGTAATACACCATCGGAAATCAACGCAGTTACAGCACGAGCATGGTCAGCAATAACCTTCAAAGACACATCTGTATTAGGATCTTCGTTGTATTTTACACCAGCCCGTTTTGCAGTTGCTTCGATGATTGGGAAAATCAAATCTGTTTCAAAGTTTGTTTTACAATGTTGCAATACGGAAGCCAATCGTTCAAGACCGGCGCCAGTATCGATGTTTTTATGTTGCAATGGCTCATAGGAACCGTCTGGCATTTTATTGAATTGAGTGAACACGAGGTTCCAAATTTCAAGGTAACGGTCACAGTCACAACCAGGTGCACAGTTAGGATTATCACAACCATGTTCAGGGCCTTGGTCGAAGAAGATTTCGCTATCTGGACCACATGGACCTTCACCGATTTCCCAGAAGTTATCTTCAAGGCGTGTAATGTGGCTTTCTTCTACGCCACAATCGTTGTGCCATGTATCATATGCTTCTTGGTCATCTGGATATACAGTAACATATAATCTATTTTTATCGAGTTTAATAA
>OATE01000563.1_pt1 | contig 8776 bp, 8 predicted proteins | sample 1475901 | NCBI WGS metagenome assembly OATE01 (sample SAMEA2579944, study PRJEB22360) | human gut metagenome | reverse complement strand
TTTTATCACTACTGTACTCTTTCATTGGAATCGCCTCCTTACTGGCAAATTACGGCTTTTGCTAATACACTTCGACACTACAATAAAAAAATCCTCTTTTTCTTTTCAAATAATTTTATTTTAAATTTTAAACTTCATCATCTATCTAAATAAATATAAATCTGTTATATATATAATTAGTAAAATATTTTGATTCTATGGAGGTTATAATGTTATATTATAAAAATTTAGAGCAAATTATTTTTTCAAAACATGAGTTACTCAGTGATGCACCTGATGAACTCTTAATTATTAGTGGCTACCTAGGACCTGCACCAATTGAAAGACTTAATGAATTATGTGATATGAATATAACCGTAATAGGTGGCATGTATGCTAGTGGTATAGACGCTAGATTGCTAAACTCTTTAGAAGCTATAAAAAATGCTAATCCCAACTTAAAAATCTTATATAGTCAACAAGAAGTCCATTCTAAAATCTATATATGGAAAAAAGAAGATAGAGTATTATCAGCATTAATCGGTTCTGCAAATTTCTCATCAAATGGACTTAGAACAGATTTTAGAGAATCCCTTGCAGATGCTACAAGAGATACATTTGAACCACTTAAAGAATATTCAAAATATATATTAAAACATGCTACCGAAACACCTTCATTAAAGGCGTCACAAGCTATTGTAAATTATAATGAAGACCATACTATCAACAATATAATTGAGGTCGTTCCTGAAAGACTTTATACAGTAGATATTCCTTTATATTCAGAAAATACCTCTAGAGGCAAGTTTGTTCCTGAGAGGAGTGGATTAAATTGGTGCTTTTCTAATGGACACGTGGCTATTGGAGATGCCTATATTCGTATACCTAAAAATATTATTCAAATGGAAACAGACCTTATCAAACCTTTTGATACTTCATATATTTCTACATCTTTAAGAAGAAGAAACTCTGATTCAATTGAGTTAATATGGGATGATGGATTTGTTATGGAGGCATCGCTTGAAGGAATGCAAACTTATAAAAACAAAAACTATCCAAAGCAACTTGCATCTTACAAAGCCCAAACGCCTTATTTAAATGGCGAGCGAATTTCTACTAAAAGTATATTAGGTAGATATTTAAGAAAACGGTTAGGTATCGGATTAACCGACGTCATAACGATGGAGACTCTAAAAAACTACGGAAGAACAACCATTACACTATCATTAATTGAGGAAGGTGTATATTACGCCGACTTTTCTGTATAAAAAAAGGCTATTGGTGAATTTAATCACCAGTAGCCTTTTTTTGCTGCTCCTCGTTATGTATAACTTTATATAATTCAAAAATACCTAATGCTAATTTTTTGGCGAATAAAGGAGGTACTGCATTACCAATCATCTCATAATTAGCAACTTGAGATTCATTAAATTCATAATCATCATCAAAAGTCTGTAATCTAGCGGCTTCACGAACTGTTATACTACGTTTCTGCAAGGGATCTGGATGAATATGTCTTAATCCATCCTTCTTTAAATGTGCCGGTATTGTATTACTAGGTTTATCCCACCTTAAAACATGATACTTATGAACATTTGTTTTCTTACCTGTTTTCTCATGATACAGTTGAATCAATTTATCTGAGGAATCAAATTCATTAGTATTCTGCTCAATATCTGAAGCTAATAAATTAAAAATTTCTTGATCGCGTTGACTATGATATCTAGATTTATGTCCATTAATATTATTTGAATTATCATAGGCCACACGTTTAGAAGGAAACTTAAGTGGATAAATAGGAGGTAAATCACTTATTGCATCTTTTACGGTCAACTTCTTATTCACCTTATATTTTCCCAAAATTTCAGTATAAAATCGTACTAATATTTTCTGATAATCTATATGTTTATCTTTTCTAATCCCTACGATGATAACACGGCGTCTAACTTGAGGAACTTCAAACTCGGACAAATCTAACAGTGCATAAGCTCTTAAATCATCAATTATTTCATACCCAATCTGAGAAAATGCAGAACGAATTAAGTCTGTTATTTTTTCACCGGTTGGAATAGCAGATAATATTCCTTCTACATTTTCAAATACTATTATTTTAGGATTATATTGTTTGACTACTCGGATATAAGCTTCAAATAAGAAATTGCGATAATCATTCTTCATACCATCCTTATCTCTAACGCGACCAGCAATCGAATACGCTTGACAAGGTGGACCACCACAAATAATATCAATTTTTTTATTTCCAACTAATCGATTTAACCCTAAAGAAGATTCATATTCTAAATCATCCCAACCATTAAATAGTTCCTCTGACCTTTGAATATCAAAATTCAAAACTATATCATCAACTAAACTCCCCATATTATATTTAGACTTAAGTCTATTTCTTAAAGTTCTAACTTGGGGCTTTAACCACTCTACAGCTGCAACTAGATTATATTTTTGTGTCTGCTTAAAACCATCTAATAATCCACCTGCACCTGCAAAAAGTTCTATTGTATTAAGCTTTCTCATATTATATTCCTTCTATTTTGACAGCTTAATCAAATCTAAATATTTTTTAATTTCCTCAGCTATAACCTGAGCAAGTAATGGCGGCACAGCATTTCCAACTTGTCTATTTTGCTGTGTTTTAGTACCTAAAAATTCAAATCGATCCGGAAATGATTGTAGTCTCGCATTTTCTCTTACTGTAGGAACACGATTCCACTTATAATGAAAATGATTTCTATGTCCTGTATCAATCGTTTTTGATGGTCGTTGACTATGATATCTAGTCCATGCTTCATTAAACTTTCTAGAATCACCTACACCCGGAGGTAAATCTTTATAGTTGCCACCTTCTGGCACTTGACTAATAACCCATTTAACTTCATCTGTATGGTTAGTCCCTACATGATTATATAATTTTGAAGATCCACTTCTCATAAGAGTTTGATAATCACTTTTAGGCTTAGATTCATATTCAGTAATCGGGCTTCCTAAATCAAATTCCAAGGAAGGCAAATCAGAAATCGCCGCAGCAGTCCCAATATAGGAATCCTCATCTAGTGTTGGTTTAGGAAAAGCAAACTTTTCTAAATTTAAATCTTTCCTAAAACCAACAAAAAACATTCGTTTACGAAATTGTGGAACACCATAGTCTGCCGCTAATAAAGGTTTATCAGTAACAGAAATATTATATCCTATATCTTCAAAAGTATTTATTATCTGCTCCTTAACTTTCCCTTTATATAAAGTGGCCATTCCTGGTACATTTTCAATCAAAAATGCTTTAGGCTTAAAATACTCAACAGCATGAACAACAGCTAAATATAATTTATTCCTTGTATCATTTATATCTCTTGAACCTGTCAAACTAAAACCTTGACAGGGTGGTCCTGCAATAATTACATCTAAAGAAGTATTACCCAACTCTTTAGAAATATTATTTATAGCAATTTCTTCTTGAAATAAATCTTCCTTTAGTGCTTTTGCTCCAATTATATTGTGAGCATAAGTTTTAAGTGCAGCCTCATCAAAATCTATTCCAGCTAAAACTTTAAAGCCTGCTTGTAAAAAGCCTTGACTTAAACCTCCTGCACCTGAGAATAAGTCAATCACGGTGTACTCACTTTTCACGTATGTCACCCTCTACTATAATAGAAACTACTAACAATCAATTTCTATTTAAACCTTACATTATTTTCAATTCATAAAACAACCATAAACGATATCTAGTTTTATTAACCAAGCATATCTAAGCTAAAATTCCCCCGTCCGTTTGCTGTAGTGTTTAGAGTCCCCATTTTGTTTCCAACCCACTGTATCACCGATAGACATTACGCGGCGTGTCAAGCAGTCTTTACATTGTTCTGCATTGTCGTCCACGCATGGTTTGTTATCGTATAGCAAATATTTTGCACGGTGTTCAGGAATGGTGATGATAGGCATAAGGATATTCGCCCCTGCGGCTAAACCTTTTTCGCGGCCTAGTTTATCTAGTGCTTGTAACGCCGTCGTAGCTGCAATATTTACGTCTTTCAAGAATAAACGAGTCAACGCAATCATCTTGAGCCCTAGTTGAACGCGGCGTAATTTACCTGCTTCGTCATCGATGCCCATTGCCAAAGCTTCTTGCCCTAGTGGCGTATCGTGATGCACCACATAAGGGCCCATGCCGATCATGTCGATATCCATATCACGATAGAACAAGATATCATTTACGAGGTCATCTTCTGTTTGCCCAGGTAGACCAATCATAACACCTGTGCCAACTTGGAAGCCTACGCGGCGCAAACGACGTAAACATTCTACGCGCGTCTCAAAGGAATGTAATTCATCACGAGGATGAATCTTATGGTATAAATCTGTATTGGTTGTTTCAATGCGTAATAAATAACGACTCGCACCGGCTTCACGCATGCGGCGATACGCCTCTTCGCTTTGTTCCCCTACACACATCGTTATACCAAGAGAACCATCACCAATAGCTTTAATATCGCGAATTAAATCCACAACATAGTCCACAAAGGCATCATCACAGCGTTCACCAGATTGGAGTGTAATGGAACCATATTCATGATCGTACGCCCACTGTGCCATCTTGATGATATCTTCACGATTCATATCAAAGCGTTCCGTCTTGTCATTTTCACGGCGGATACCGCAATAATTACAATTTTTAATGCATCGGTTTGAGAACTCGATGAGGCCGCGATAGTATGCTACAGGCTTTACGTATTTTGCCTTCACTTCGTAGGCCTTTTTATATATCAACTGCAACTGTTCTTCATCAGTTACAGACATGAGAAATCGCAATTCCTCCTCGGTCAGCCATTCATCGCCGACGAGGTCTTTTGCAAGAATGTCTTGCACTTGCAAACAATCACTTCCTTTCGTAACGAACCGTCATCGATTCGCTTGGTATGGTAATGGATTCAATGTCAGAGACACAAGTAAATCCATTAACTTCGCGCGGCAAGTCCCGCACATGTTTCACTTGTTGAGTTAGACATTCATGAGCCATCACACCGCGACTCATTTTGGAGGACGTACTCATCTGCTTAAACGTATCGCCCCGTAATTCCCAAAATTCAACGGTTACCACCTTTGGATGGTTCACCATTTTTGCATATTCTTTAGATGCTAGGTTTAGGATCCAATCTTCCTTGTGAAAGTATACATCCACCGCATCACGCCATGTATCGTATAGATTAATGCCCACCTTATCGACCATATCGAGTCGATAGTCGCGCACCCCCATATTAGGTTCAACAACGCCGTACAATGCAGACAACACAACGAGATGGCTTTCACCAAAGGCCTTGGCTTCGTCAGATAAATTCGACCAGTCTAAATATTTAAAAGCAATGCCATCGTAACTTTCACAGGCACGACCTACGGGATGAGCCTCAAAGGACTGATAAAAATCAAAAAGAGCCTGTGCCTTATCAGCCTTTAGCTTTAGCGCTTTTCCAAGAGCCGCTACATCAAGGGATTGTACATGTGTTACAATTTCTTTCGTGATGTTCGGCTGAAATTGACCGTCTCGGACTGCATGATGTACTGCCTCAGCGTTGCTAGCAACATCGGCAATCGTTTTTGTCTTACTAGGAGAGAGGACGATTTTCATGGGATAATTCCGCCTTAATAGATTCCTCTGTCAAATTGTCGATCAATTCAGGGTTCCACAACATGAGAGGCACCGCCACTACGTGGCTTGCTTTCAATTCTTTACATAATTTAATGCATTCTTTGAGATAATTAGAATCTTCATCTACAAGATCGCATACGATAACCACGTGACGACCTTTAAGATTTACACCTTCATAATCAATGCTTTCAGCAGATACTGTAAGCATGCCTGTTTCCAAGCGACCTTCGCTCATATCGTTCAAACGAGACATCAATACATGCTCAAGCATAGTAGATACAGGTGTCACTACGCGGCCAATGCCGATAAGAGCCTCAGGTTGTGCATGAACGATAACTGTTTTCTTCCGTTTATCCGTTCTGAACTCAATAAGGGCTTTTTCTAAAGCACCAAAAAATACGAATAACTGCCAAGGATCAAAAGAGCCTGTTTGGAACATATCGATAACAGAACCATCCTCATCCATATTGAGGCGCGTCAATAACTCTTCAGCAATATCGTTAACCACAACACTAAAATCAGATTGTATTGTCTCTTGTACGTTGATTTCCTTTGCCATTAGGGCCTCCTAGTTTCCATATATCACACTGCTAAGGAATATCCCCAACAGATATTATATTAATCTTAATTATATTATCTTTAATTGTACCATATTTTATACCCCTCTTGGGTATTCAAAGATACGCTTTTCACATAATAGATACGTTAGCAACATGACAAAAGGACCGCCATAGCGGTCCTTTGCATTTTAATTTTGTATTCTAATGTTGTACTCTAATATTGTACTCTAATGCTGTATTCTAATTATGATTTTATAATAAACCTTTTGGTAACTAACAAAGAATATTCTATTAGCCTACAATCAATAAGTAGATATTCATGATCGTAACGATGATACCTATGCTCCATAAGAGAATATTTGTAAATTTACGGTTTGCGTATTCTCCCATGACCTTGCGGCTACTCGTCATGTAAAGTTGCAAGAAGATGGTGATTGGTAATTGCAGGCTCAAGAACATTTGAGAGAACAATAATGCTTGGAAGGAATCTGTAATAAACACGATCAACAATAATGCTGGAACATATGTTAGTGCCAAGCCTAATCGCGTATGGAAGTCTTTCATATCGTAAGACTCGCCAAACATTCCTGCAAAGATACTTGCCCCCGCCATACCTGCCGTAGCAGATGAGGCAAAACCTGCAAATAACAATGCTATTGCAAAAATAATACCCGCTGCGGGTCCAATGAGTGGTCGCAACAACTCTTCAGCCTGTTCAAGCTCTGTTACTTCAATACCATGAGCAAAGAAGACCGCCGCCGCCAATATAATCATGGCGGAGTTAATCATCCACCCAATCCCCATAGATAACAAAGTATCGAGGAATTCATAGCGCAACTGCCGTTTCATAATCGCTGGGTCTTGTGTATTAAACTGGCGACTTTGGATGATTTCAGAGTGCAAAAACAAGTTGTGAGGCATAATTACGGCCCCTAATATACTCAAAATAACGAGCATCGATGTATTAGGAATATTAGGATCCACCCAACCGATACCAGCCGCTGCCCAATCCACATTGACCATATTTACCTCAACGAGGTACGCCAACGCGATGAGGGACACAAAGCCAGCAATGATTCGCTCTAATTTACGATAGGAGTTCGTAATGAGCATGACCGTACAGATAAGAGCCGTCAGAATGCTGCCTATCAAGATAGGAATACCAAAGAGCATCTTCAAGGCGATAGCGGCGCCAATAAACTCAGCCAAGGCCGTCGCTGCCGCCGCAATTCCTGCCGTGCTAAGCACAAAGCGAGATGCATAACGCGGTAAGAATTCATAGGCACATTCCGACAAGCATTGACCGCGTACAATGCCTAAATGTGCCACATTATGCTGTAATAAAATGAGCATAATCGTAGATAGTGTGACTACCCACAATAATTCGTAACCATAACTGGCACCAGCTGCCAAGTTGGCAGCCCAGTTGCCCGGATCGATAAATCCAACGGTTACGATTATACCAGGTCCTATATATTTAAAGACATCACTTACCTGTTGCTTACCGTTTTGATGGACAGTAAACAATTGTTTCTTTAAAAAATCAATCATTATAACCCCTTACTAAGAGTTATAGAGTGAAGGTCATCTCCGTCTGCATACGAGCATCTGTTTTGGACTTTTTATCCTTGGAGTCAGCGTAACGAATGCGCACTTCATTATTTACCTTAACGCGAGAATCATCAATTTTGAATTTCTTCATTTTTTCTTTGATTTGCTCATCTGTTAAAGCGCGTTCTTCCGGTTTTGCTACTTCATCACCAGCCTTATCAAGAGCCTCTTGTTGATCCTTGGATACTTGATACGTCTTACCAGATTTTTTAGCCTTTTCAGCACGCTTTTCATCTAGTTTTTGACGGCGCTCATCAGTAGCTTTTTTATCGCGAGCAATACGGTAATCCATTACATCACGCATATTTTCTTGGTAAATACGCAGTGCATACTCTCGATCATTATCGTTCATTTGCTCACGTTTTGTGACTACCTCATCGATAAGCGGCATAAGCTCATCCTTTGTGTAGCTAGCACCATCAAAAGTAAATCCGTGGGTATCTGTAATAGCACCATGTTTAATGAGTCTTTGTAACGCTGTATACGTCCAATCATTAGGCGTAATAACATCTGAGTTTATATGCTGTTGTCCTTTACTAGAACTACTAACAGTCTCTACATCAGCACTTACACCATCCACCATAGGACGTGCACTTGGGATGGCAATACTTTCAGCATGACTAAACCCAATAGACGCAACGAGGCATAATGTGCCAATGCCTAACGCTCGACGGATACGATTCATTTGACGTGTATGTTTTGTATTCATAAGAGTCTCCTTAAAATTACATTTTATACAATCTATTATATGAAACCCCTAGACATACGTCAACTCTATAACCTTACACACCTGTGTCATTCAATACTAATAAGGCCTTGGACTCACTCGAATCCTCACAAATTAGGCCTATATAAATAATATAATAAATTCACTATATTATACAAAAAGACCCCACATCGAGTGATGTGAGGTCTTTACATGGCGGAGGATTAGGGATTCGAACCCTAGCGACGGTAACCCGCCCTAACGATT
>OATE01000559.1_pt1 | contig 8849 bp, 9 predicted proteins | sample 1475901 | NCBI WGS metagenome assembly OATE01 (sample SAMEA2579944, study PRJEB22360) | human gut metagenome | reverse complement strand
CACCTTCTCCGTTATTCCCATCTTTTCAAATTTGGTCAATGCTTTTAACCCTGAATTATATCCAATATGTACACCAAAATAACGAACCAGAATATTGGGAATATTAAACAGCAGTAAGAATAAGATTGGTGCAAAAAAATTACCTGCCAATGCTAGCGAACACGCAATCCCTCCTGCCAGTGGTCTTAATGTACCCCAAAATAAAGAATCACCAATACCAGCTAATGGTCCCATTAAACTCGCTTTTACTGCATTAATAGAGCTTATATCGAACTCTTCGTTATTTGCATTTTCTTCCTCCATAGCTGCTACTACACCAAAAATAAACGGATCCACCATAGGCGTTGAATTAAAAAATTCAGAATGTCTCTTCAATGCATCTGCCAACTTCTCCTTTTCAGGATAAAGTTTTCTAAGTACTGGTGAAAGTGAATACTGACATCCCTGGCTCATTTGTCTTTCATAATTGAATGAAGCATTGACAGAAAAAGAACGCCAGAATATTTTATTAATATCTTTTTTTGTTAATTTATTATTAGAAGTCGTCGTCATCGTCATTACCTCCCTCTACCACTGCCGTCTTTGGCTTTGCATTTGTACTATTTATCATAAGCGCAACAATAATTACTCCTAGCATAGCAATTCCCAATACTGGAATGTTCAAATATGCCGATAAGATAAATCCCAACATAAAAAATGGCGCAACCCTTTTATTAATTAACATACTTGCCAATAATGCAAAACCTAAAGCTGGAAGAATACCCGCTGCAACAGAAATTCCATCTTTAACAAATTGTGGTATCACTGCCAGAAATGCCTCTACCGCTGGCGCTCCAAATCCGTAACATACGGCCATGATCACCGCCATAACCACTGCGTAGGACAAAAAACTAATAAGGTGCATTCTGTCAACTCCCTCTGCATCACCTTTCATTGCATACTCATCCGATTTATGCAGGAAATATACACGAACTATCAGATAATATGCATTCTTAATAAGAAGTGCTACTGTTGCAATTGGAATCGCAAGTGCTAATGCTGCTTCCGTACCTCTGCCTACACTAATTGCCAATGCTGTTCCTAAAATACCACCTGCGGTAATTTCTGGCGGCAAAGCTGCTCCAATTGTTACATTTCCCATAAATGCAAGCTCTAAAGTTGCGCCAACAACTAAACCTGTTTGAAAATCTCCCAATACCAATCCAACTAATGGTCCCATTACAATAGGTCTTTGAATCATGGAGTTACCTAAACCACATTCCAAGAATCCAATAAATGCTACAATTCCAATTAAAATTGTCTGAATCATATCTTTACCTCTCTAATATTTTAATATTTTTTTCGGATCACTAGGTACAGCCTGAATGAATATCTCTTTTCCGATTTTATGAACATCTTCCAACGCCTTTTCTTCTTCATCTGTTACATTCACCATCTTAGACAATGCGTGTGTTTCTGATGTAGCCTTCGTTCCACCGAGATTTATGCTGGTAATCTGACCACAGTCCTGTACCAAACGAATTGCATCCATAACGTTGCTGACGACTATCAGCAAATTATATTTATCTGTTTTGCCTTCATTAATTGCAACGATGGAATCCTCCACACTTTTGATTACTAATTTCACCCCACTTGGTTTCCCCAATTTAAGAGTTGCCTTTCGAATCTCATCATTCACCACATCATCATTTGCAATCAAAATACAATTTGGGTTTAAATACGAGCACCACGAAAATACAACCTGTCCATGTAACAGTCTATGGTCTACTCTAAGTAACTGAATCATTATCATCTTCTCCTTCCATAATTAAAAATCTTCTTCTCCGTTTGCTTCCACTTTTTGCAAAAACTGAATCATATCTTTGCTCTCAAAAATACTCCGTTGGATTAATTCTCTCGTATCAACTTCATCACTAATTATTAAATTAATTACCAATGGAGCATTCATACCAGAGATTACATATACATTTGAATATGAATTAAACATAAGCGCCTCATTATTTACACTTCCTCCTAATACATCAGTTACAAGTATAATTTCATCTTTTACATGCTTTTCCAACAAATCGGATATAAACTTTTTTACATCATTATGTCCATCAACATAAGCATCATAGGATATAAGATTTTCATGAGTACCTGTAATTAGCTCCACTGTGTTCTTAATCCCGGATGCCATTGTTCCATGTGACATCAATACAATATATCTCATTTTTCTCGCACCTCCTGATTATCAGTATATATCATTTCTTTATTTTTGTTTATAATGTCGATTTTTTCATCATACTTCCATGAATTTTTGACACTAATTTCAATTTATTAACACCTTTTACACTTTCTTTCATACTTTCGACACTTTTGGCTATCATTTAACGTTAAATTTTCACAAAATTCCCCTAACATTTTTCCATTCTACTGCTATAAGGATAAATCACAGATCATTGGTGCCGTCAATAAAACCAAGCTGTCTGGCTATAGAGACCATTCTTCGGAAAATTCTCTCTAAAATGTCGGATTCATTCAGGGTCTTAATAAAACGGTTAGTGTAACTTCACTCGGTGTAGTTCCAAAGTAATCATATTCGAGACTACGCCAAAAAAACGAATCAGAAATCTTTATAATAAAAAAACCGTAAAGCTACATTTCATGTAACTTTACGGTTTTTTTCTAAAAATCGGAGTGACGTGATTCGAACACGCGACCTCTACGTCCCGAACGTAGCGCTCTACCAAGCTGAGCCACACTCCGAAATAAGATAAGAAACCTTATCTTATTCAACTACGGATAGAGGACTCGAACCTCTACTAACAGAGTCAGAGTCTGCTGTGCTGCCATTACACCAATCCGCATCATTTCTTTTTCTGTCAGACTCAACATTTACATTATATCGCAATTTTTCAAAAAGTCAAGCACTTTTTTTATTTTTTAAGCAAAGTTCGTTACCGTTCATCTCAGGTATTGATAGTAACCGGAGATAAACCGTAACGAACGCCCTGCCTCTTTTTCTATTATGCCTTCCACACTCCGTCAAAAACAACCTCTGCCGGTCCTGTCATATAGATTTTATTCTGTTCACGATCCCATTCGATCAGCAGATCTCCTCCGAGCAGCTTAACCGTCACTTTGTTTTCTGTATATCCTCCGAGAATACATGCCACTGCCACTGCACAGGTTCCACAGGCAAGTGTCTCCCCGGATCCCCGCTCCCAGACACGCATACTTGCCGTGTGTCTGTCTAAGACTTTCACGAATTCTGTATTCACTCTGTTCGGAAATCGTTCATGATGCTCGAATTTCGGTCCGATCTTCTCAATCTCCAGATGTTCGATATCATCCATAAATATGACTGCATGAGGATTTCCCATAGAAACACAAGTCATCTGGTATTCTGTTTCATCCACAAGGATCGGAACAGCAACCGCTTCCGCCTCATCTGCGATGACCGGAATCTGCGCCGGTGTCAGGATCGGACTTCCCATGTCCACTCTTACCAGAACCACTTTTCCATCCTCTACAGTCAGATCCAGATATTTAATCCCGCCCAGTGTCTCCACAGAAATATGTGTCTTATCGGTAAGCCCATAATCATAGACATATTTTGCCACACAACGAATTCCGTTTCCACACATCTCTCCCCTGGAACCGTCTGCATTATACATCTCCATCTCAAAATCTGCTTTCTCGGACGGATTGATCAGAATCAATCCATCCGAACCGACTCCAAAATTCCGGTTGCTCACTTTTACAGCCATTTCAGAAGGATTTTCAATCCGTTCTTCAAAACCATTCACATAGACATAATCATTGCCCAACCCCTGCATTTTTGTAAATTTCATCCTGCTCTCTCCTTTCTTTTTCGAAAAAGGGTATCTCCCATCCACTGGAAAATACCCTTATGTTATCGATGTATACATACTTTAAACAAGAAATTTCTTGATCAATTCTTTCAATTCTTCTGCATCCCCATTAAACACCTGCAGTTCCATCTCTTCCTCTATATTCATACTGCAGATTCCCAGAAGAGACTTCGCATCAATCGTAATTCTCCCCTGTTTCAGATCAACATCTCCATCAAACTGATTCACTGCTTTTGCAAATCCCTGTATTTCATCGATGTTTCTAAACTTCACACACAATTCTTCTGCTACTGCTTCCGGCATTGTATATTCCTCCCATATCTTCATGTACTGCGCTTCATTGTACACTATTTATCGGGAAAAAGAAAGCAGTTTTTTATTTTTGCAGAAATTCCAGAACCTCTTCCTTCTCCGGCATGGAACGGATCGCTCCTTTTCTGGTTGTGATCAGCGCTGCTGCTGCATTGGCAAATGTGAGCATTTCTCCCAGCTGTTCTTCCGTCAGATTTTCAAAATCATGCTCCAGAATATAATTTAAAGAGCTTCCGCAGAATGTATCTCCGGCTCCTGTCGTTTCGATCGCCTTCACTGATTTTCCGGCTCTTTCTACACGCATTCCCTTGTAGTACGCACGGCTTCCGTCTTTCCCCATTGTCAGAAGAATCAACGGAATCTGATATTTCTCCTGAAGATACCGGATTCCCTCATCGTAATCTTCTTTCCCTGATACAAACTGAATCTCATTATCAGAAATTTTCAGAATATCACAGTACTGGAATCCGTACTCCATCTGTTCTTTCGCCAGATCCAGAGAACTCCACAGCGGCGGGCGCAGATTCGGATCAAAGGATACTAAAAGTCCATTGTCCTTCGCTGCCTTAAGCGCTTTTTTTGTTGCCTTTCTGACTTCTTCATGTGTCATGGACAGAGTTCCGAAATGGAACAGTCTTGCCTGACGGATAAAGTCTTCCTCAACTTCCTCCTCACGAAGCATCATATCTGCCCCCGGATTTCTATAGAAAGAAAATTCTCGGTCTCCATCCGGGAAAGTATGTACAAATGCAAGCGTCGTGTTCACTTCATCATCCGTCAGAAGATTCGATGCATCAATCCCTGCACTGCTGATCGTATCCCGCAGCAGTCTTCCAAACTGATCATCTCCTACTTTTCCCAGAAATGCAGTCTTTTTACCAAGCTTGTTCAGCATTGCCAGCACATTACACGGTGCTCCGCCCGGGCAGGCTTCGAACAGGTTATTTCCCTGTTCACTCTGTCCGTTCATTGTAAAATCAATCAAAAGTTCTCCCATTGCGATTACGTCAAAATTTTTTTCCATCTTGTCTCTCCCTCACTCTTTTTAGTTAAAGTAAACCAGCTCTTCGATCGGCTCTGCTTCTTCAATATGCTCTGCCTCCAGAATCGGTCCGGTACCTTTATACACTGATACATGTCCATACTGCACTTTTGCGCGCACTTTCACCCATTCTCCTGCCTGCAGCTTCGGTGCGTAGGCGCTCTTGCAGATATATCCTAAAAATGTAGTGTCATCCGCACAACAGGTCATCGCCATCCGTCCCGGAAGAAATACCTTGGAAGGAAATCCTTTCGGCTTTAATACTTTTGCGGTAAATTCAATCACTTTTCCCTTGTATCTGTCCGGATTTTCCATGACGTCCACATACCAGATTCCATAATCCTCTCTTGGAATCTCAATCACAGGCGCGTTCAGATCATACGGCACATCATCCCCGAAAATATTCTCGATTTCACCCTTTTCATCCTCAAAAATCACTTCTGCCTGCGGGCTGACTACTTTCACACTTCTGCGGTATCCTGCCAGAGGTTCAATATCTGTACAACGATTAAACAGCACCAGTTCCGCCCCGCGTACCATTTCGACAAACAACGGCTTCAGGTTGTTCAGATACATCTGGAATGTACTGGCATCCACTGTTGTCAGCTTCTGTTCGATCTCCCATCCTTCAGGAAGATTTAACGCTTCAAAGTCACTGACTTTCCACATCCCGTTGTATTCAATCACCACACGCTCCGGCGAATATTTTTCGTTCAGCTCATTTAAAAATGCTTCTGTCAACTCTTCCTGGTCTTCTATTTTGATGATCTTCACACCATGCTTTGCCATTTCCAACGGATCAAACTCTTCCTCACCTTCCTCGCAGAGAATCAGAAGCGTTGTTCCATCAATCTGAAAATAATCCTGCGTCAGCGTGAACTTTAAAAACTGGGATTTTCCACTGTCTAAAAATCCAGTCATCAGATAAACCATTACATCCGGTTCATTCATTGTTCTCTCTCCTGTCTGTAGTTTCTATTTTTTCAGTCCAAATAATTCTTCCAGCTTGTCTTCTTCCAGCCCGGAACCGATCACACAGATTCTTCCCGTATATTCTGCTGCCCCGCTTCTGACTTCATGCTCCTGCGGAACCATATCAAAATAAATCCACTCTCCGTCTGCACCTGCCACCATTCCTTTTGCACGAAGAACAGTTCCATATGTCCCATCCTCTTCCAGCGTCTTTAAGATCCTGCTGATATCTTCTCTGCTGTAGGTTTTGATCGTCTCTCGTCCCCAGCTTGTAAACACTTCATCTGCATGATGGTGGTGATGATGATCATGGTCATGATCGTGTCCGCAGCCACAACCGCACTCCCCATCATGATGATGTTCATGCTCGTGATGGTGCTCATGGTGATGGCCATGTCCGCAGCCACACTCCTCTCCATGATGATGGTGATGCTCATGATGATCGTGTTCTTCATGGCAATGGTGATGGTGTTCGTGTTCATGCACATGTCCGCATTCCGGGCAGATTTCCTCTTCCAGGAGCAGCTCTTCTTCCAGAGATTTGCTGTGCTCCATTGTCTCCAGAAGCTTCTCTCCTGACAACTGCTCGATTGGAGTTGTGATGATCGGAGCCTTTTCATTTAACTTGCGAAGCAGCTCAACACTTTCTTCCACTTTCTCCGGTTTCGCCTTATCTGTACGGCTTAAGATGATCGCACCTGCATATTCAATTTGATTGCTGAAAAATTCTCCGAAATTCTTCTTATATAATCTGCATTTTGTCACGTCTACAACTGTTGTAAAACTGTTCAGCTCTGCTTCGATCTCATCCTGCACATCCTGCACTGCTTTGATCACGTCGGAAAGTTTTCCAACACCGGATGGCTCGATCAGAATCCGATCCGGATGATACGTATCTACCACTTCTTTTAAGGATTTTCCAAAGTCTCCGACTAACGAACAACAGATACATCCTGAATTCATCTCCCTGATTTCAATTCCCGCTTCCTTAAGAAATCCTCCGTCAATCCCGATCTCTCCGAATTCGTTCTCGATAAGCACAACCTGCTCTCCCGAAAATGCTTCTTTGAGCATCTTTTTAATAAATGTTGTTTTTCCAGCTCCTAAAAATCCGGAAATAATATCAATCTTTGTCATGTTCATTCTCTCCTTTTTATTTTAAATCCAGCTCGATCGGACAATGGTCAGATCCCATGACATCTGTCAGGATCTTTGCATCCGCAAGCCGGTCTTTCAAACATTCTGAAACACAAAAATAATCGATCCGCCACCCTGCATTCTTTGCTCTGGCACTGAACCGATAAGACCACCAGGAATAAATCCCTTCCTGATCCGGATAGAAATACCGGAATGTATCAATAAATCCCGCATCTAACATCTCGGTAAACTTTCCTCTTTCTTCATCCGTAAATCCGGCGTTTTTCCGGTTCGTCTTCGGATTTTTCAAGTCAATTTCTTTGTGTGCCACGTTCAGATCACCACAAAAAATCACAGGCTTTTTCTCTTCCAGTTTCTTCAAATACGCCAGAAAATCAGATTCCCACTTCATGCGGTAATCCAGCCTGGCAAGCTCGTTCTGAGAATTCGGCGTGTACACAGTCACAAAATAAAATTCTTCAAATTCCAGTGTGATGACACGACCTTCCTGATCGTGCTCCTCGATTCCGATTCCATAAGTCATATTCAATGGTTTCTTTTTTGTAAATACAGCCGTTCCGGAATATCCTTTTTTCACGGCATAATTCCAGTACTGCTCATATCCTTCCAGATCCAGCTCGATCTGACCTGCCTGCAGTTTTGTCTCCTGCAGACAGAAAATATCTGCATCTGCTTCCCGAAAGAATTCCAGAAACCCTTTCTGTACGCAGGCACGGATTCCATTTACATTCCATGATATCAGCTTCATAAATCCTCCTGTTTTCTTTAGAAAAACCCAAAAAGGGACCGTCTACTTTCGTACCCGCCCCCAATCTAATAATACACTTCTTTTAATGTCAGCCCTCTTGCAGGTGCAAGAAATCCGGCATCTGCCCTATCTCTGCCTGCCAGTGCAGCCTTCACCGATTCCGGCGTCCTTCTTCCGTCTCCTACTTCCAACAGAGTTCCTGTCAGGATCCTCACCATATGATACATAAAACCGCTGCCCCGGTATTCGATCCTCAACTTGTCCCCCTGTACCTCCACGATTATAGCATAAATTGTGCGAATTGTGGACTTTTCCTCTTTTTTGTCCGTAAATGCGGCAAAATCATACCGTCCAATCAGATCATCCGCTGCTCTTTGCATCGCCTCTATATTCAGCTCTTTCGGATAATGATAGGTATACTTTCGCATAAACACATCTGGTTTTTCCCGCATATCGATCCAGTATTCATAACATTTTCCAACTGCACTGAGTCTCGCGTGAAACCCGTTCTTTACCAGTTCCATTTCGATCACCCGGATATCCAAAGGAAGCAGCCGGTTCATATTTTGTAAAAACTCAGACTCCTGTACTTTTCCGCGCAGGATCACACTGGCCGTCTGCCCCTTCGCATGGACACCTCCATCGGTACGGCCGGATCCCTGTACCTCCAGCGGATATCCGGCAGTCTCAGATGCTGCCTGTTCTAAAAGCCCCTGGACCGTCTTGTGTGTGTTCTCCCTTCTCCGCCATTGACATCCTT
>OATE01000524.1_pt1 | contig 9455 bp, 5 predicted proteins | sample 1475901 | NCBI WGS metagenome assembly OATE01 (sample SAMEA2579944, study PRJEB22360) | human gut metagenome | reverse complement strand
TATCGTTCCGCTTAGAAAACCAGAATTTTATGCTTTTCTGCATTATAGCACGATTGACCAAAAAGAACAAGCTACTGTAAAATCCATACATAACGGATTTACAGCAACTTGTTCTTTTTTATTTTACGATCTTATAATATTCTCTTGACGTGATTGCAAAAACGATCACATAGAATACTGCAAAGACTGCTGATACTCCAATTGTGCACATCATGGATAAATGTGTATCTGACAGATTAAACACAAGAAGGAGCTTTGTAATCGGTTTAAATGCCACTGTCACATGCAGGATCGCCATAAGAAGCGGGACAAAGAATACTGTCAAAATCTGGCTGTGAATCGATCCTTTGACTTCTTTCTTACTCATTCCTACTTTCTGCATAATCTGATACCGGTCTTTGTCATCATAGCCTTCAGAAATTTGTTTGTAATAAATGATCAAGACCGTCGCCATCAGGAATAAGAATCCTACAAAAATTCCAAGGAAGAAAAATCCTCCGTAAACGCCATAAAATTTCTGTGCATAAGCTTCTCTGTATTCTACATAGCATGACTGCACCTCGCCGCTTGTCTCCATCCGCGCTTTCATGGATTCCAGAGCTTCACTTTTTGCAGTGTCATTTCCCTTCATATCAAAATTCAACAGATACTGCATCGTGATCGGAATTTTGGTCGGACCATAGAGCTGTATCACATGCTCTACAGCTGCATCATCCGCCATTACCAGATAAATATTCTTTGTCACATCTGCCTCTTTCTTTTTCTGCAGATTGGATTCCTTCAAGTTTTCTTTTACATGATAATTCTCTTTACCTAACACGATTTCTCCGCTGTCAAACTCTTCATCCGGGAAATAGGTCAGCACTTCATCCGGAGCAAGTGAAATATCGGTTCCTTCCAGTGCATTATAATCTGCCAATGGAATCACATACAAGCCTCGCATCGCATCTGCATCATATCCACTTCCTGAATCCGTATCAAACTTGAGCTGATTGTCATATTTCATGGCGCTCAGCGGCACATACCGGTATTTTTGTTCATGAATAATCTCCAGCCCCCGGCTTTGCGTCTCTTCCTGCACGATCCGCTCCATCGCTTGTATATTTTCCGGAGTTGTTTCATCAGATGTTGCGGAAAATTCAGTCTTAAAACGTGTATTCATTATATTTTCCTGCCCGATATACAAGGATGCTGTCGCAGAAATCAATACCAGTACAATGGTACTCATAATACAGATATTTGCCAGTCCTACTGCATTTTGTTTCATTCGATAGATCAGACCTGACACTGAAACAAAATGTTTTGTCTTATAATAATAGGCTTTATTTTTCTTCAATAATTTTAACAGCGCTACACTTCCCGCTGTAAACAGAGCGTAGGTTCCGAAAATAACCAGAATTACTGCAATAAAAAATTTTGTGATCGCACTAAGCGGTGACTCTGTCGTCTGTGCAATATAATATCCGCTTCCCAACAAAAGAATTCCGATCACTGCGATCAGCCAGTTTGCTTTTGGTTCTTTTTCTCCTTTTTTCCCTCCCTGCAGAAGTTCCACCGGATTGACTCTCTGCACCTGGAAAATGTTCCAGATCAGAATCACAAGAAAGATAGCTCCAAATAGACCGGCACTGATCAAAATAGCCTCCGGTTCCACAGAAAACTGAAATGCAACATCAAACCGGATCAATTTCAGGAGTACCAGAAAGATGAGGCGTCCGAATACGATTCCTGCCAGGATTCCTCCAAGGATACCTGCGCCCGCAGTATAGATGCTCTCCCAGACCATCATCTTTGTCAGGTTCGTCTTATCCATTCCAAGCACCTGATACAATCCCATCTCTTTTTTTCTCTGACGAACCAGAAAACTGTTCGTATAAAAGAGAAAGATTGCCGAAAAACCACCTGTGATCGTAACTGCAAAATTCAGGATCAGACGCAGCTGGGATGCACCGGGCATGGTATCCAGCGCCGAATTGGTGGAGACTAACAAGAGATCATAAAACATCATGACAGTCAAAATGCAGGTCAGAAGATACGGAAAATACGTCTTTCCGTTTTTCTTAATGTTGGTCGCAGCCAGCTTTGGATACAATACATTACGCATTGTCCTCACCTCCCGTTGTCAGCGCAGTCAGTGTTGCGGATATTTTTTCATACAATTCTTCATTGCTCATATTGCCGCGGTACAACTGATGGAACACTTCTCCGTCCTTGATGAACAGAACTCTGTTTGCCGTACTCGCTGCCTTCACACTGTGCGTCACCATCAGGATGGTCTGTCCCTGCTGATTGATCTCCTTAAACAAGCGAAGCAGTTCATCTGCAGCCCGCGAATCCAACGCTCCTGTCGGCTCATCTGCAAGGATCAGCTTGGGCTGCGTGATCAGCGCTCTTGCCACTGCCGCCCTTTGCTTCTGACCGCCGGATACTTCATACGGAAACTTCTTCAAAAGTTGAGTGATTCCAAGCTGCTGTGCGATTGGTTTGAGTTTCTGACTCATCTCCGGATACTTTTTGCCGGAAAGTACCATCGGAAGATAGATATTGTCCTCCAGAGAAAATGTATCCAGAAGATTGAAATCCTGAAATACAAATCCCAGATTCTGCCGGCGAAATGCTGCCATTTCTTTATTGCGGATCTCTCCCAGATCTCTTCCTTTCAGGTACACCTTCCCGGATGTTGGTTTATCCAGCGCTGCCAGAATATTTAAAAGTGTTGTCTTTCCGGATCCGGACTCTCCCATGATCGCCACATATTCTTTCTCCTCCACCGAAAAGTTCACATTGGAAAGCGCCTGTACCTGATTTCCTCCAAATCGTGTGGTATATATTTTTTTCAGATTCTTTACTTCCAGTAATGTCATCGTCATTCCTTCCTTTCATTTCTCCCGTTTTCTTACTTCGCGTTTATTATAACTGGAACACAGAAGCTTTTTCCATTGATTCACATTACAAATCCCAGCTCTTGTCTTACGTTTTTGTAAGGTTTGGCTTTCCGGCAGATAAAACATTGCCACATCTCATCCGCAATGTTACAATTAGTGTCAGTTTGAATACAAAGGAGTTTTCAGATATGAAACAAGAACGATGGAAATCTATTTTAAAACCTCTGACCATTCTTCCGGTCATTGTCATGCTCTGTACCATCTTTGGATTTTCCAATCAAAACGGAACAACTTCCGGGGGATTGAGCCAAAAAGTAAGCAGGCAGATCGTCACTGTCTGTGATACCCTCTTTCATCAGGACTTGGCGGAAGAGACAATCGAACATTATACCGAAAAAATCGAATATCCTCTGCGCAAAGCAGCCCACGCCACGGAATACCTGATCCTGACTCTGCTGGCTGCCCTGCCGTTTTATACCTATGGTCTTCGTGGAAAAAAACTGCTTTTGGCTCTATTTTTATTCTGTGTCATCTGCGCATCCGGGGACGAATTCCACCAGTCCTTTATTCCCGGCAGGTCTCCCCAGATTACAGATGTATTTGTAGACAGCATCGGAATCCTGACAGGATGCGGCATCACATACCTTGTATTACGTAATTGCCCGTCCAATGCGGCTTCTTCGAAGAAGCGTAACACACAGAAGGGATAGCCCTCCGATTCCGGCAATCAGAACCGGCACTGCAATCCACGCAGATACAGTAGTCGGTTCTGCATATTTTTTATATCCATCCAGAAAAAGAATGTGGATCAGATAGATCCCAAACGAACATCCACAACCAATATCAAGAAGCCTTCTTTTCCTTTCTTTCAAACAGATCTCACCATTCTGCCAACGAATCAGAATCATAAAAAATGCAGCGCCTGCAAGTACAGTGAGTGGACAGCCGTATTCCAGAACCCGTTCATAATGCTCCCCTGACCGCTGTGTCAGAAAGACTGTCAGAGCAAACATGCCGGTCATACAGCCGCTAAAAATTGCGGCTGCCCCTTTCTGGCTGATTCGGATCTCTCTCCGGTACTTATAAATAAAATACCCGATAAAAATATAAAACATATACACCTTATCTCCGACCAGTGGCAAATCATAATACGCTTCCCCGTTTTGCAGGGAAACCATATAGTTGAAGACTACGGAAGCGCCGCAGACAACGAGCAGAGTTCTCTCCAGCTTTCTGCTCATTCCTTTGCACATGACCTGGAAAAACGGCAATACCATATAAATCGGGATCATCGCATAAAAATACCACAAATGCGGCTCTGTCGGTACATACAGAATCTCTTTCAGATTATATTCTGTCTTCATAAAAGCACGATTCCAGATATAATACACTACACTCCATACTACCAGTGCGATCAAAAAACGAAGCAGTCTCTCCCTGTGTTTTTTCAACGGTTCTTCTCTTCCCAAAAGCAATGCTCCGGAGATCATAAAAAAACAGGGAACACTTACCCTCGCCAGTGTATCCAGTAAAAGTGCGAACAAATACTCACTCTGTGTAATTTCTCCATATGCCCTGCAAAAATAATTGGTCACATGGATCACAATCACAAAAAAGCAGGAAATCATCCGTATGATCTCCAGATTATAATTTCGTCTCATTTATCTTCTCTTTTCGTCTTTCTCTTTTGTATTCGGTTCTTTTTTCATCAGACTTGCCTTAATGACAGTCCCTTTTCCAAAACGGGCATCCAGCTTCTCCATCGCATCTTTTAATTTCTGATGCTTCTCATCCAAAGGTTTTGGGATTTCAATATCAAAAATGGATAGCTGCATGGGCTCTTTTTCATCCACCAGTTTTGCCGTCCGGATTCCAAGCAGGCGGACCGGTTCACCTGTCCATACTTCTTCAAACAGTTCACAGGCACTCTCATAAAGAACATTCTGATCCGATGTCGGCTGCATCAGCTGTTTCTGATGAGAAATCTTTCGGAAATCATAATATTTGATTTCCATACTGACCATGGATGCTTTCTGACCGGCTTTTTTGAGCCTTTCACCAACACTCGCTGCCAGATGTGCAAAGACCGGACGGATTTCTTCCAGTGTTTCTGCATCCTTTGACAATGTCGTAGAATTTCCAACCCCTTTTGCTTCTGCCTGCTGTGACTGTACACTAGAATGATCGATTCCGTTTGCAAACTCCCAGAGCATCTGTCCATGGCTCTTCAAATGCAGCGTGATCAGTCTGGGATCTGCCTGTGCCAGGTCTCCAATCGTCAGAATTTCCAGCTTTTTCAGGATCTCCACACTGGAATGCCCTGCCATATACAGTTCTCCAATCGGAAGAGGCCACATTTTCACACGGATTTCTTCCGGAAACAAGGTATGTACCTTGTCGGGCTTTTCAAAATCCGAAGCCATCTTTGCCAGCAGCTTATTCGAAGAAATTCCCACATTGACCGTAAAACCGAACTTCTCCCGAACTCCGTTCTTGATCAACATAGCCGCATCAACCGGAGAATAGAAACCTTCCATCGCCTGTGTCATATCCACATAGCACTCATCCACACTGACCTGTTCAATTTCTTTCGTAAATGTCCGAAGATAGTCCATCAGCATCCGGCTTTTTTCCCGGTACATCTTATGATCCGGCGGTTCTATCACCAGATTCGGACACTTACGAAAGGCATTCGCAACAGGTTCCCCTGTGCGGATGCCATATCTTTTTGCCGGGATTGACTTTGCGAGGACAACCCCATGACGGGATTTCTGATCTCCACCGATGATCGACGGGATCTTGCGCAAATCTGTTCCGGCACCATTTTTTAATTGTTCAACTGCAGTCCAGCTTAAATAAGCCGAGTTGACATCTATATGGAAAATAACGGGTGTCATGCGACGATCTGTCCTTTCACTTTTGCCTCTAATTTTCCGTCAACAACATCAATCTCAATCCGATCTCCTCTGCCCACATCTCCTGCAAGGATCAGTTTTGCTGCCAGCGTCTCCACATTCTTCTGGAGATATCTCTTCAGCGGTCTTGCTCCGTACATCGGATCATATCCGCCTTCCACTACGAAATTCTTCGCAGCATCCGTCAGCTCAATGGAGAGTTCTTTGTCTGCCAGACGCTTGTTGACATCTTTTACTAACAAATCAATGATGGCATGAATATTGGATTTCGTCAATGGTTTAAACATAATTATTTCATCCAGACGGTTCAAAAATTCCGGTCTGAAATGTGCTCTTAAGTCATTCATGACCAGATTCTGGTTTGATTCTTCGATCGTGCCATCTTCCCGGATTCCTTCCAGAAGATAATTCGCCCCGATATTGGAAGTCATGATCAGGATCGTATTCTTAAAGTCTACGGTTCTGCCCTGTGAATCCGTAATCCTTCCGTCGTCCAGCACCTGAAGCAGGACATTGAATACATCCGGATGTGCTTTCTCGATCTCATCAAATAGTACAACAGAATACGGTTTTCTTCTGACTGCCTCTGTGAGCTGTCCGCCTTCATCATATCCGACATATCCCGGAGGCGCTCCGATCAGTCTGGACACGGAATATTTCTCCATGTATTCACTCATATCAATGCGGACCATGTTATTCTCATCGTCAAACAAACTCTGGGCAAGTGCCTTGGCAAGTTCTGTCTTTCCAACTCCGGTAGGTCCCAGGAATAAGAAGGAACCAATCGGTTTGGTCGGATCTTTGATTCCGGCTTTGGAACGGATAATCGCTTCTGTTACCAGCTCCACTCCTTCGTCCTGTCCGATGACTCTTCGGTGCAGCTCGTCTCCCAGATGCAGCGTCTTACTTCTCTCACTCTCATTGAGTTTTGCCACCGGAATTCCTGTCCACCGGGAAATGATTCTTGCAATCTCCTCATCTGTCACAGCCTCATGCACCAGAGAAAGATCTTTTGCCTTTACCTTTTCTTCCTCTTCCTCCAGCTGTTTCTGCAGCTGCGGAAGTCTTCCGTACTGCAATTCCGCCGCTTTGTTCAGATCGTATTCTCGCTGCGCTTTCTGGATCTCTTTATTGACCTGCTCGATCTCTTCTCTGACCTTCTGTACCCGCTCTACAGATGTCTTTTCATTCTCCCACTGTACTTTCTTGCCTGCATATTCTTCTTTTAGTCCTGCCAGCTCTTCCTGCAGATGTTCCAGACGCTCTCTGCTCAAACGGTCCTCTTCCTTTTTCAGTGCCTCTTCTTCAATCTCCAGCTGCATCACACGTCGTCTCAGCTCGTCCAGCTCTGTCGGCATGGAATCCAGCTCTGTCTTGATCAGCGCACAGGCTTCATCCACCAGATCAATGGCCTTATCCGGCAGGAAACGGTCAGAAATATATCGATTCGACAAGGTTGCTGCTGCCACAAGCGCACTGTCTGTGATCTTCACTCCGTGGAATACTTCATAACGCTCTTTGAGTCCTCTTAAAATAGAAATCGCATCTTCCACACTCGGCTCTTCCACCATGACCGGCTGGAAACGTCTCTCCAGAGCCGCATCTTTCTCAATATACTGACGATATTCATCCAGTGTCGTCGCACCGATACAGTGCAGCTCGCCTCTTGCCAGCATTGGCTTTAACATATTTCCCGCATCCATGGCACCATCTGTCTTACCTGCTCCCACAATGGTATGCAATTCGTCAATAAAGAGAATGATCTTGCCGTCACTGTTCTTCACTTCTTCCAGAACAGCTTTCAGACGCTCTTCAAATTCTCCTCTGTATTTTGCTCCTGCAACCAGAGCTCCCATATCCAGTGCAAAAATCGTCTTATCTTTCAGTCCCTCCGGCACATCTCCGCTGACGATCCGCTGTGCCAGCCCTTCTACGGCTGCCGTTTTTCCGACCCCGGGCTCTCCGATCAGGACCGGATTGTTCTTTGTCTTACGCGACAGGATCCGGATCACATTTCGAATCTCTTCGTCACGTCCAATGACCGGATCCAGTTTCTGATCTCTCGCCCGCTCCACCAGATCCTGTCCGTATTTGTTTAACGTATCATACGTTGCTTCCGGATTGTCACTGGTCACTCTCTGATTTCCACGCACCGTAGAAAGTGCATACAGAAAACCTTCCCGGCTGATTCCAAACTCACGAAATAACGGCTTTAAATCTCTGCTTGCATATTTCAGTAAAGAAAGGAAAATATGCTCTACAGACACATACTCATCGCCCATCTGCTTTGCTTCATCCTCTGCATGGATCAGTGCATTGTTCAGATCCTGACCGACAAACACCTGCCCGCCCTGTACTTTCGGACGCTTATTCAAAAGCTCTTCTACTCTGTTAATAAACAGAGATCCCTGAATACTCATCTTTTCCAACAATTTTAAGATCAGACTGTCATCCTGCGTAACCAGCGCATATAATAAATGCTCCTGCGCAAGCTCCTGATTGCCATAATCATACGCAATCTTTTCACAATTCTGCACTGCCTGCATTGAATTCTGTGTAAATTTATTTATATTCATAGCAACTCCTCCTCACTACTTGTTTCATTGTTCTACACGTAATATAGCATTCATTATTAGCCGCGTCAAGAGGTGAGTGCTAATTATTTTGTGAAGAATTTGTGAAGCCTTGATTTTACGGGCTTCACAGGGATTTTTCACTTACTTTCGCACTCAATTTTCTTGGTTTGACCACATTTTTACGACAAATTCTTGGAAAAATATATTCGTCTGATTTTCTTACCACATTTTACGACAACGGCTTATGGTTTATACCACAGCAGGTACAGTTTCCGGCAGATTCATTTTAGACATCTCATTTTCCACATGAGACTTCTCTGCAATATGATTGTAGACATTCATTGTGATCTGTGCATCCGAATGGCCCATGACATACTGCATAACTTTAGGATTGACATTGTTCTCACCCAATCTGGTACATCCCGTATGACGAAGGGTATGCGATGAAATGGGAGGCATCAGCTCCGGCTCTCGTTTCTCTTCTTCTGCCAGTTTGCTTTCTTTCTTATTATAGGCATTGACAATATTTTTCAGAAAGCTGTTCACTCCCGCTGGCATAATCGGACGTCCATGCTTTGTATTGAAGATGAATCCACTGCGTCCACCAATCTCTACATTACTCTGCAAACCAAGCATCAGGTTCAGCTCTCTCTGTTTACGGAACGCATCATATACCATCTGTGTCATAGGAATGTCTCTGATTCCTGCATCCGTTTTGGTTTCTGAATCATGGAAACAATATCCTTCATCACCTTCATAATATACAAGCTGTCCACCTACATGGATCTCCCGATTCTTCATATCCACATCCGACCAGGTTAAGCCGATGGTTTCACTCACTCTCAGGCAAGCCCCAAACATAACCTGCATCATTGGAAGATGAGGCTTATACACATTACTCTGTTCAACAAACTTCAGAAGTTTTTCCTGCTGTTCCAGTGTCAGTGCTTCTTTCTCCTTTGCTGGAGCCCCATAATCTCCAAGTGTTCCTGTTACCGGATTCTTGCGGATAATCCCATCATCCACTGCCAGTTCAAAACTGGGATTCAATAAGCCATAAAGACCTTTGATCGTACTGT
>OATE01000522.1_pt1 | contig 9595 bp, 10 predicted proteins | sample 1475901 | NCBI WGS metagenome assembly OATE01 (sample SAMEA2579944, study PRJEB22360) | human gut metagenome | reverse complement strand
AGATCCGAAAATAAAAAAATAAAAAACCATGCTTGCATATTATACAAAAAAGATGTATACTTATGCAAACGTGGTTTTTGTTTATACACAAACATGAATAAAATACAAAAAAATGCATACTAAATGAAAAAAATATGAATAAAGTGAGAAAGGGGATTTCAGAATGATAAAAGCAGGAATTATCGGTTCAACAGGATATGCGGGAGGAGAACTGGTCCGTATTCTGACAGGACATAAAGAGACAGAGATCAAATGGTACGGTTCCAGAAGCTATATCGATCAAAATTATGCAGATGTATACCGCAATCTTTTTCAAATCGTGGATGCGAAGTGTATGGATGATAACATGGACGCGCTGGCAGATCAGGTGGATGTGATTTTTACGGCAACCCCGCAGGGGCTGTGTGCATCTCTGATCAATGAAGAGATTCTGTCAAAGACAAAAGTGATCGATCTGAGTGCAGATTTTCGGATCAAAGACGTGTCTGTCTATGAAGAGTGGTACAAAATAGAGCATAAAAGTCCTCAGTTTATCGAAGAGGCGGTGTACGGACTTTGTGAGATCAACCGGGAAAAGATCAAAAATGCAAGATTGGTAGCCAATCCGGGATGTTACACAACCTGCTCCATTCTCACAGCCTACCCCCTGGCAAAAGAAGGTCTGATCGATATGAACACACTGATCATTGATGCAAAATCCGGAACGTCAGGAGCCGGGCGGGGTGCAAAAGTGGCAAATCTGTACTGCGAAGTGAATGAAAATATCAAAGCATATGCAGTTGGAAGTCACAGACATACCCCGGAGATTGAAGAACAGCTCGGGTATGCGGCGAATGAGACCGTGAAATTGAGCTTCACACCGCATCTGGTTCCGATGAACCGGGGAATTCTGGTGACGGAATATGCATCGTTGAAAAAGGAAGTCACCAAGGCGGAAATCCGGGAGATTTATGAAACTTATTATGGAAAAGAGCCGTTTATCCGGATTCTGGATGACGGAGTCTGCCCGGAGACAAAATGGGTGGAAGGAAGTAACTATGCAGACATTGGCTTTCAGATCGATCCGCGTACCAACCGCATAATTCTGATGGGAGCCATCGACAACCTGGTAAAAGGAGCAGCAGGGCAGGCGGTACAGAATATGAACCTTCTGTTTGGATACAAGGAACAGGAAGGTCTGGAACTGATTCCGATGTTTCCGTAAAGATTCCATAGGCAGAGGTGAGAAGATGATTCGGACAATGACAATTGAAGATTATGAACAGGTATATGCGCTCTGGAAGAAGATACATGGTTTTGGATTGCGAAGTATCGATGATTCCAGGGACGGTGTGGAAAAATTTTTAAAACGAAATCCGACAACCAGTGTCGTGGCGACAGAAGACGGAAAAATCGTAGGTGCGATCTTGTGCGGGCATGACGGAAGACGAGGCTGTCTGTATCACGTCTGTGTGGATGAAGCGTACCGCAGACGTGGAATCGGGAAAGCAATGGTCGTACAGTCCATGGAGGCTTTAAAAGAAGAAGGAATCAGCAATGTATCTCTGATCGCATTTACGCAGAACGATATCGGAAATGCATTCTGGAATACCATCGGATGGAATGAGCGGCAGGATTTGAACTATTATGATTTTGTGTTGAATACAGAAAATATTACAGCATTTAATGCGCAGTAAATGAGGAGGCATGCACGATGAAAAAAATAACAGGCGGAGTCACAGCAGCAAAAGGATTTGAGGCAGCGGCAGCAGCGGCAGGGATCAAGTATGAAAACAGAACAGATATGGCACTTGTATACAGTGTAAAACCGTGCAAAGTGGCAGGAACCTTTACGACCAATGTAGTAAAAGCGGCTCCGGTGAAGTGGGACCGGCAGATTGTGGAATCTAAGATCAAGTCTCAGGCAGTAATCATCAATTCTGGAATTGCAAATGCGTGTACAGGAGAAGAGGGGATGCGCTGCTGTCTGGAGACTGCAAAAGCGGCAGCAGAGGCTCTTAAGATTCCGGCAGACGGCGTTTTAATCGGCTCTACAGGGGTGATCGGGATGCAGATGCCGATCGAAAAATTAAAAAAGGGTATTCAGATTCTGGCAAAAGAAAAACAGTCGGGGGCAGTGGCAGCAAATGCGGCGGCAAAAGCAATCATGACCACAGATACTATGGAAAAAGAAGTGGCAGTGACCGTGGAGATTGGAGGGAAGACCGTTACCATTGGAGGGATGGCCAAAGGATCAGGTATGATTCATCCGAATATGTGCACCATGCTGGCTTTTCTTACAACAGATGCGGTAATCTCCAGAAAAGCGCTCAAAGCAGCACTTTGCGCAGATGTGGAAGAAACGTATAATATGATCTCTGTAGACGGAGATACGTCAACGAATGACACAGTACTTCTTCTGGCGAACGGAATGGCAGAAAATCCAAAAATCAAAGAAGGGACAAAAGAATTTGAAATATTTGCAGAAGCTCTGCATGAGGTCAATGAGACACTGGCAAAAAAAATGGCAGGAGACGGAGAAGGCGCCACAGCATTGTTCGAAGTGACGGTAAGAGGTGCAGATACGAAAGAACAGGCGAAAACACTGGCAAAATCCGTGGTCTGCTCCAATCTGACCAAAGCGGCGATTGCCGGTCATGATGCAAACTGGGGACGGATCTTGTGTGCTATGGGCTATTCCGGTGCCGAATTTGATCCGGAGAAAGTAGATCTGTATTTCAAAAGCAGCGCCGGAGAGTTAAAGATCATCGAAAACGGAGTCGCGCTGGATTACAGTGAAGAAAAGGCCACAGAGATTTTATCCATGCCGGAGGTGACTGCCATTGCAGATCTCGGACAAGGAGAGGAAACAGCAACCGCATGGGGATGTGATCTTACCCACGGATATATCGATATCAATGCGGATTACCGCAGCTAGTACAATGTATATTCAGTAAAAAAGACAGGCAGGAGGAGTGAGAATATGAATGAAAATATGAATCAATATCTGGAAAAGGCGAAAGTACTGATCGAGGCACTGCCGTATATCCAACGGTTTAACCGAAAGATCATTGTTGTAAAATACGGCGGCAGCGCCATGACAGACGAGGCATTAAAGCAGAAAGTAATCGAGGACGTTACCTTATTAAAACTGGTGGGCTTCAAACCGATCATTGTGCACGGAGGCGGAAAAGAAATCAGTAAATGGGTCGGAAAAATCGGTAAAGAACCGCAGTTTATCAACGGACTTCGGGTGACCGATGAGGAGACCATGGAAGTAGCGGAAATGGTACTTGGAAAAGTGAACAAAAGCCTGGTACAGCTTCTGGAAGGACAGGGAGTACGCGCCATCGGAATCAGCGGGAAGGACGGTGGACTTCTGAATGTGGAAAAGAAATATTCCAACGGAGAAGATATCGGATTTGTCGGGGAGATCAAAAAAGTAGATGCACAGATTTTGCATGATCTTCTGGAGAAGGATTTTCTTCCGGTCGTGTGTCCGGTAGGAATGGATGATGAATTCCATACATATAATATCAACGCAGATGATGCAGCCTGTGCCATTGCAAGAGCCATGAAGGCAGAAAAACTGGCATTTCTGACAGATATTGAGGGAGTATATAAAGATCCGAAGGATCCTGCTACTCTCATCTCCGAGCTTCTGGTAAAAGAAGCAAAACAGCTGATCGAAGAGGGCTATATCGGAGGAGGAATGCTTCCTAAGCTGAATAATTGTATTGATGCCATTGAAAACGGCGTTTCCAGAGTGCATATTTTAGATGGGCGGATCCCGCACTGTCTGCTTCTGGAATTCTTTACAAACAAAGGAATCGGTACGGCAATTTTACATGAAGAAGAAAGCAGGTATTATGATGGTGAATGAGAAGATCAAAGCAGCAGAAGAAAATCTAATACACGTATACAATCGGTTTCCAATTGCGCTGGAGAGGGGAGAAGGTGTTTATCTGTATGACACGAACGGGAAAAAATATCTGGATTTTGCAGCCGGATTTGCAGTGTCGGGACTGGGATACGGAAATCAGAAGCTGAATGCGGCACTAAAATTCCAGATCGATCAGCTGTATCATACGTCCAACCTGTATTATCATACCAATTGTGGAGAGGCAGCACAAAAACTGAACCGGATTTCGGGGATGGACCGGGTATTTTTTACGAACAGCGGGTCTGAGGCAAATGAGGGGGCTTTAAAAGCGGCAAGACGATATGCGTATAATAAAAAATCGGGCAGATATCAGTTTATTCCACGGGCGCAGCTTCGGCGCCGTTTCCGTGACTGGACATACTGCGTATAGAGAACCTTTTGAACCGATGCTCCCGGGAGTTTCTTTTGCAGAATTCAATAATCTGGACAGTGTGAAAGCGCTGGTGACGGATCAGACCTGCGCAATTATTTTAGAACCATTACAGGGGGAAGGCGGGATCAATCTTGCTACACAGGAATTCATGGAAGGAATCCGTAAGATCTGTGATGAGAACGATATTCTGATGATCTGTGACGAAGTGCAGTGCGGAATGGGAAGAACCGGCGCGATGTTTGCATGGCAGAAATTCGGGGTAAAACCAGATATTCTGACTATGGCAAAGGGAATTGGAAACGGTATTCCGGTGGGAGCCTTTGCCATGACAGAAAAAGTGGCACAGGCATCGTTAAAGCCGGGAGATCACGGGGCAACTTATGGCGGTAACCCACTGGCATGTATGGCAGTCAAGACGGTGATCGACATTTTTGAGGAAGAAAAGATCGTGGAGCATGTCAATGAAGTGTCAGAATATCTGACAGAACGTCTGGAAGAACTGGTACAACATGTGGATGGCGTGCTGGAACGAAAAGGAACCGGACTGATGCAGGGCATTGTGTTAAAGCAACCGGTCGCGCAGGTAAATAACCGTGCCATTGAGGAAGGACTTCTTGTGATCCAGGCACAGGGCAATGTACTGCGTCTGGTACCTCCGCTTATCATTGAAAAAGAGCATGTGGATGAAATGATCCCAAAATTGACAAAAGCATTGACAGAGTGATAAATGAAAAACCAGGATTCGGGAAATACTAAAAGAAATTGAGAAAAATTTCAGGAGGTAGAAAACGATGACTGGTTTTTTAATTGCCCTTCTTTCCGGGGCGCTGATGAGTGTTCAGGGTGTATTTAATACACAGGTAACAAAGACAACCGGATTGTGGGTCAGCAATATCTGGGTGCAGTTAAGTGCTTTTCTGGCATGTCTGGCGGTATGGTTTCTGGCAGGAAGAGCGGATGTGACGGCACTTGCGAAGGTGGAACCGAAATATATGCTCTTAGGAGGCGTGATCGGAGCAGGGATTACCTGGACCGTAGTTAAGAGCATGGCATCCTTAGGACCGGCAAAAGCAGCACTTCTGATCGTAATTTCCCAGCTGATCGTGGCGTATGTGATCGAGCTTCTGGGGATGTTTGGTGTGGAAAAATCGCCGTTTGCATTCCGGAAGCTGGCAGGGCTTGTTGTGGCACTGATCGGGATTGCAATCTTCCAGTGGGAATAGAGCGTCAGAATTGTAATAAATGCGTAACAGGATTGTAAAAATGTTATTGTAATTTTGAGCGTTTTTCGTTACAATATTACTGTCCAATATAAAAGGGGATTCCTTGCGTCTGAGATTGTGAGGAAATATGAGGGACAGATGGAAAAAGAAAGCTTATTATACAGTTGTTATGATCTTGACTGCGTTGTGCCTGATCAGCGGGTGCGGGCAAGAGTCGGGGGAAGAACTTAAGGAGATTTCTCTGGAGGAGACACAGAAAGAAAAAGAAGAGTCCTCTGCAGAAGAAAAGAAGGTTGAAGACAAAGAACCGAAGAAAGAGACAAAGATTTTTGTCTATCTGTGCGGAGCAGTCGGAAAGCCCGGCGTGTATGAAGTGGGCAGTGACGACAGGCTTTATGAAGTCATTGCCATGGCGGGCGGACTGACAGCCGAGGCTGCACAGGATGCAGTGAATCAGGCAAGGGTTGTTGTGGACGGAGAGCAGATCTACATTCCCACCAAAGAGGAGATGCAGACACAGGCAGCAGCACAGCCGGGGGCAAGTCCGGCAGAAGGAACAAAGCCGCAGGATGGAAAAGTCAATCTTAATACGGCGACAAAAGAAGAATTGATGACGTTGTCCGGTGTAGGCGAGTCCCGGGCGGACAGTATTATTGCCTATCGGGAAGAAAACGGCAGGTTCCAGAATACAGAAGAGCTGATGCAGATCAGAGGAATCAAAGAAGGTCTGTATAATAAGATTAAAGATAATATTACAGTATAGCAGGAAGTTGAAGGAAGAAAGTATGAGCAAGAAGAAGATCTTAGTAGTTGACGATGAAAAGTTGATCGTGAAAGGGATACGGTTCAGTCTGGAACAGGACGACATGGAGGTGGACTGTGCCTATGACGGTGAGGAAGCACTGCAGTATGCAAAGAACTGCGAGTATGACCTCGTGCTGCTGGATGTGATGCTCCCGAAGATGGATGGGTTTCAGGTTTGTCAGGCCATCCGTGAGTTTTCCGACATGCCGATCGTCATGCTGACTGCCAAAAGTGAGGATATGGACAAGATACTCGGGCTGGAGTACGGAGCGGATGATTATATTACGAAGCCGTTCAATATTCTGGAAGTCAAGGCCCGGATCAAAGCGATCATGAGAAGGACTGCGAGAAAAGAGGAGAGTGCGCAGACTGCCAAGATTCTGGTCAAAGGCAATATGCGGATCGACTGTGAGAGCAGAAGAGTGTTTATCGGAGAGCGTGAGATCAATCTGACAGCAAAAGAATATGATGTGCTGGAGCTTCTTGCCATGAATCCGAACAAAGTCTACAGCCGTGAGAATCTGCTGGATCTTGTATGGGGTGTGGATTATCCGGGGGATGCCAGAACAGTGGATGTACATATCAGAAGGCTTCGGGAGAAGATCGAGCTGAATCCGAGCGAGCCGAAGTATGTACACACAAAATGGGGGGTAGGTTATTATTTCCAGGGATAAATTACATATCAGAGTAAAGAATCATATATTTAAAAGCATGCGGTTCTGGCTGATCGTGCTGTTTGTGGTGTTTGGGCTGATCCCATGTCTGGCTTCTTATGTCTGGACAGTGAAAACATCTGAGCAGCGTGCCATTTCGGTCAGAACAGCAGAAATTCAGAATCAATGTACTATTCTAAGCAATCAGCTGAACAGTTATCAGTATCTGACCAACCCGTCTTCAGAAGTGATCGATGCAAATTTAACCCAACTGACCAATATTTATAACGGACGCGTGATGATCATCAACCAGAACCTGGATGTGATCAAGGATACGTATGGTCTGGATGAAGGAAAGACGATGGTATCTGAAAATGTGATCCGTTGTCTCAGGCAGGGCAAGAGCACGAGCTACTATGACAAAAAGAACCGGTACGTCGAGGTAACCGCACCGGTCATTTCGGAAGAAAAGGCAGTGACAGGAGTGATGCTGGCCAGTGTTTCTATGGATACGGTCCTGGATGGGATCCGTATGCTGCGCGCACAGGGCGGCGCAGTTCTGATCGTAGTCTTTCTGGTCGTATTGTCCCTTGGGATACTTGTGGCAGGATGGTTTGTACGTCCGCTTGGAAGGATCACTGCGTCTATTGAGAATGTGACAGAAGGGTATGAAAGTGAATGGCTGCATGTAGGGACATTTTCGGAGACAGGGCAGCTGTCTGATGCGTTTAACAAGATGCTGGGAAGATTAAAACAGCTCAATGATTCCAGAGAGGAGTTTGTATCCAATGTCTCTCATGAGTTAAAGACACCGCTGACATCCATGAAAGTGCTGGCAGATTCCCTGCTTGCCCAGGAAAATGTGCCGATTGAGCTGTATCAGGAATTTATGGGAGATATCGCAAAGGAGATTGATCGGGAAAATGACATTATCAGTGATCTTCTGACGCTGGTCAAGATGGACAAGACAGTACAGGGACTGAATATCAGACAGATCAATATCAATGAGCTTCTGGAGGCAATCTTAAAACGATTGAAGCCGATTGCCGATAAGAAAAAAATCGAGGTGGTACTGGAAAGCTTCCGACCCGTTTCTGCGGAGATCGATGAGATGAAGCTGACACTCGCCATTTCCAATCTGGTAGAGAATGCGATCAAATATAACCGGGACGAAGGATGGGTAAGAGTTTCCCTGAATGCGGATCACAAGTACTTTTATGTGAAGGTGATGGACTCCGGCATTGGAATTCCGGAAGAGGATCAGGCACATATTTTTGAGCGGTTTTACCGGGTGGACAAGTCTCATTCGAGAGAAATCGGAGGAACAGGTCTGGGACTTGCCATTGCCCGTAATGCAGTGATCATGCACAGAGGATCGATCAAAGTTTACAGCAGTAAGGGAGAGGGAACCACGTTTACCGTCCGGATTCCTCTGACCTATGCAGCATAAGGGGGAGCAGATGAAAAAAGTCAGAAAAATTCTCCTCATCTTTCTGGGAATCTGTCTTGCGTGCACGACAGTTTCCTGTGCCAAACGTACGGAGGTAAAAAAAGGAGATTCTTATATTTATTGTTTAAACAGTGACAGGACCGGGCTTCAGAAAGTGTCCTATGAGAGCAAAGAAAAGGATCCGCTCAAGGCGGCAAAAGCAATGATAAAAGAGTTGAAAAAGCCGTCTGAGGAGATTGAGTATACGCCGCCGATTCCGAAGGATGTGAAAGTGAAGCGTTATGAACTGGAGGGAGGAATCCTGTATCTGGATTTTAATGCAAAATATAAACAAATGGATACCGTGGAAGAGACTCTGGTGAGAGCGGCTCTGGTAAAATCTTTAGTCAGGATCGAGGGAATCAACAGTGTCTGGATCAAAGTGGAAGGCGCGGATCTGACTGACAGCTCGGGACAGGTACTCGGATATCTCAATGAAGATGATTTTGTGCAAAGCGAGGGCGCTTCGCCGAGTTCGTATCAGACAGGGACGCTCACTTTATATTTTTCCAATGAAGCAGGAGATGCTTTGGTGGAGCAGACAATGGAAGTCCGCTATAACAGCAATATTTCCAGGGAGAAGCTGATCGTGGAAAAGCTGATGAAAGGCCCGGAGACGTCGGCCGCAAAAGCAACGATCAATCCGGATACCAACCTGCTGAGTGTGACAACAAAGGATGGAATCTGTTATGTGAATTTTGATAAGACCTTTTTAAAAGGTGCCTATGATGTCAAACCGCAGGTGACGATTTATTCTTTGGTCAATTCACTGACACAGGGAACCGGAGTCAGGAAAGTGCAGATATCCATTAACGGCGAAAACGATGTCAAATATATGCAGACTGTAGATTTGAGTCAGCCATTGGAGGCTGACCTGGGATGGAATGAGGAGAAGAAGTAGTTTTGAGAAAACGACCGCTTTGTACGGCGGCAGTGGCAGTTCTGATTCTGCTGGCAGCAGTGAACATCTGGTTTGAATCCGCGATTTCAAATCCGTGTACACTGCGCCGGATCATCCCGGATGCTTCACAGGTGACTGTGACAGGGCAGGTGAAGCGGTGGGAGGAAAAGCCTGATTACAGGATATTTTATCTGAGAGACTGCCAGGTGCTGCAAAAAGAGAATAATACC
>OATE01000521.1_pt1 | contig 9595 bp, 10 predicted proteins | sample 1475901 | NCBI WGS metagenome assembly OATE01 (sample SAMEA2579944, study PRJEB22360) | human gut metagenome | reverse complement strand
AACTCATATTTTATATTTTATTATGTTTTTTTTTCGAAAGTCAATAGAAGATTTAGCAATAAAGGTCTACTACATCTAAGCAGTACACCTTTATTTAATATATTTTTATTTTAGAATTCCACATAAAATACAAAAATATAATGATAAATCCTATCATAAACATTGAATTACTTATAATTATACCGTCATAACCAATAAGAATATTTTTATAAAACATAAGATTATTCCTCATTTATTATGATTTTTTATAAAAAACGGTCGTATTATTTATACGTGTACAGGTATGGGGTTTATTGACATCCATCCCCTAGGTTGCTACGATTGATTATAGATAATATAGTTATGTCTGCATAGTCAGATGATGTTGTTTAATGAGGTGATTCACTTATGATTAGTGTAAAAAAACGTGCATTAACAGTTTCTGCTGCATTAGCGGCTTTCGCATTGACATTTGGTGCTCCTGTGCTTGGTCACGCTGCATACCAATTAAATCCTGAAGTAAAAGACCCTACTCCAGCATTAAAAGAAGCTTCTGCAATCGGTGTTCGTACACACAATACTGAAGCTTTACAAAACTTGCCAAACAAAGATGCTATGGTTGTTATGAGCTTTGGTACAACTTATAAAGATACTCGTGCGAAAACAATCGATGCAACTGTAGATGCTATTAAAGCAGCTCATCCAAACACAAAAGTAATTACAGCTTTCACAAGCCATATTATTCGTGATCGTATCCACCAAAAAGAAGGTATTACTTACCCAACTCCTGAAGAAGCATTGGCTGAACTTAAAAAAGACGGTTACACTCGCGTTGCATTAGCATCCCTTGATGTAATTCCTGGTATGGAATACAACTACGATGCAGCAGTATATAATTTGTACAAAGATAATTTCAAAAAAATGACACTTGGTACATCTCTTATGTACTGGATGGGTCAAGAAAACCAAACTGACCAAGTTATTGAAACATTAAAAGCTGTTCAATCTCAATTCCCTAAATTAGGCAAAGAAGACGGTCTTCTTATCATGGCTCATGGTACTCCAGATCCTTCCAATGCTTACTATTCTGTAATTCAAGACCGTATCCATACTCTTGGTATGAAAAATGTATTCGTCTACACAGTAGAAGGTACTCCAAATCTTGAACAAGTTATCCCTCAATTAAAATTACATGGTATTAAGCACGTTACATTGATGCCATTCATGATGGTTGCAGGCGACCATGCTAACAATGACATGGCTGGTAATGAACCAGATTCCCATAAATCCATTCTTGAAAAAGAAGGCTTCAAAGTTGACACTTACATCCATGGCTTAGGTGAAAATCCTAACATCCGTAAATTATTCGTTGAACGTGCTAACGAATCCTGGGACGCATTACAAAAATAATCAATCTACAATTTAACTAGTATCGTTATATAACGTACATAGGAGTACATCATGAAAAAACTACTACTCTGTAGTCTTGCTTTGGTCATGATTGTACTAGCAATAGCTGGGTGTGGTAAATCCACATCCAGCTCTTCTGCTACTACGAAGGAACTTACCTTTAATGGTGAAACCTACACTGTACCAAAGGATCCGCAACGCATCGCCGTTCTTTCAAATTCTGTATTGTCCATGCTATACGCAGTAGATGGCAAGGCTATCTCCCGAGCTAGCACAACAGATAAACTAGCGCCAGAATTAGAAGCATTACCTGCATTAGGTCAAACGGCTAACATCAATATGGAACAATTGTTAGGTTTAAAACCAGATGTGGTATTGGGTTTGGAAAACCAACATAAAAAATATGAATCCCAATTACAATCTAACAATATTCCAGCCGTACTTTTCAATTACGATGGCATTAAGGATAATGTGCCAATGCTAACATTCCTTGGAGAGTTAACAAACCATCAAGATAAGGCTAAATCCGTTATTGCCACCTATGAAAGTAATATTCAAAAGGTTAAGGATGCCATTAAAAATCAACAACCTGCACGTATTGCCGTATTGCGTGCTACCGGTAAAGGTGTGACAGCTGAAACCGACGAAGCGGTAACTGCATCTATGGTCAAAGAATTAGGTATGACAAATGTTGTAACATCTCACCTAGATGGTACAACCAAAGATAAAACGGTACCGTATTCTCTTGAAACATTAACCGCTGATAACCCTGATATTATCTTCGTCGTTACCATGGGTAAAGAAGAAGAAATTACAAAGGCCATGAAGAAAGCTATGACAGATAATCCTGCATGGGCTAATCTTAAGGCTGTACAAAACAACCGTGTCATCTACTTACCATCTAAACTATTCCTACTTAACCCAGGTCTACAAACACCTGAGGCTATGGCTCGTTTAGTGAAAGAAGCATATGGCATTGATGTTACATTTTAACATATCCTAACATACTAAAGAGGGCATTCCCCATTTCGGGAATGCCCTCTTTCACTATTAGTCTAGCTATCTACTCAGCTAAACCTTTTACGCGTACATATTGTTTATCATCAAAGGTATCGATTTGTACATCTACGGAAAATACATCTCTAAATAGTTCATCCGATACGATTTCTTTCGTGTCTCCAGCTGTCACTAAATGACCATCTTTTATAATAGCCATATAATGAGAATATTGTACGGCTTGCGTCAATTCATGGAGTACCATCAATACGGTTAACCCTTGTTCATCGTTTAATCGTTTTAACAATTCCATGATTTCTAGTTGATGATTAATATCTAAGTATGTTGTTGGTTCGTCTAACACTAATAATTTTGGTTGTTGTGCTAAGGCCATAGCAATCCATACCCGTTGCCGTTCACCACCAGATAAGGATGGAATTAATTGATTCCGTAAATGATTCGTTTTCGTAATTCCTAATGCATAGTCAACGATTTCTCGGTCCTCTTTGGCCGTATTCTTCCACCAAGTTTGATATGGATAGCGTCCACAATATACCAATTCTTCTACGGTCATATCCTTTGGCATATTAGGCACCTGTGGCAGAAACGCCATTTGACGTGCCAATTCATTTTGTGAATACGACTGTAATGGTTTACCTAAAATAGTCACACATTCACGAGGACTATGAATATATCCAATCATAGACCGTAAGAGTGTACTTTTACCACAACCATTAGGCCCGATTAAAGTCGTTATTTTACCAACAGGGACAGATACATTAATATCATGTAAAATATGACGATCTCCGAGAGTGACGGATAACTGTTTTACATCAATAGCCGTATTCATTAGTTATCCCTCCTCAATAGATATAAGAAGAATGGCGCCCCAAAGAATGCCATGATAATGCCAACTGGTACCTCAATTGGACTCCACATAACACGCCCTACCGTATCACTAACAACGAGGACGAGTGCCCCTAATAATGCAGAGCCGGGGAGTAAATACGCATAATCATTACCGATGATAAGTCGTAACATATGCGGTATAACGAGGCCTACGAAACCGATTAAACCCGCAATACTAACGGCACCTGCTGCTAATAGAGCCGCAACAGCAGTCATAATAAACCGCGTTTGTTCTACCTTAAGGCCCAAACCTTTCGCTGTTTCATCACCTAAACTTAAGATGGTAAGACGTTTAGCGCCTAAACATGCAAAAATAAGACCTACTAACGCGTATGGGAACAAAACCTCTACTTGTGGCCAACTGCGTGCAGCCAAGCCCCCTACCATCCAAAGTAAGGCTCCTTGCACACGATCTCCATAGAATACAAGTAGTGCAGAAATACCAGAGCCTAAAAAAGCAGCCACCGCAACACCAGCCAAGATGATACGGCTTGGGCGTACACCATTCTTCCAAGCAAGAGCATATACCATCAACGCCGCAGCCATAGCACCTATAAAGGCGACGAGAGGCACAATATGATCATAGCCAGGGAAAAGAATAAATATAATAACACCGGCAAGTCCAGCACCGGAGGAAACGCCAACGATTTGAGGATCTGCTAAAGGGTTCTTCATAACCGCCTGTAAAATGGCACCCGATACGGCTAAACAAGCACCAACTAATGCAGCAACAATATTACGAGGCAACCTAATATTCCAAATGATTTGCGATGCTGTATCTGTTAGCTCACTAGCCCACAATGTGTGCCAAATCTCCGATAGCGATACCGGTGTGGAGCCCCAAATCAGCGAGATAATCATGCTAGCTATGACAGCAATAACCAAGACAATAATAACTGATATACGAAATAGTTTTCGTTCATTCAGAGAGTCCACAGTAACCTCTCCTTTCACCAATACATGGTACTATCAGCACCCGTATTATACATATAAACCTCATAATAGATACAGTAAAACCCGAATCGCCAGCAGTATGCAACGATTCGGGTTACTTATTATTTAGATTCTTTGCCTTCTACGAAGAGCATATCGTTGCGTTTTACGTCTGTGTAAAGCAATGCATTACATACGGATGCTGCAATTGGGCTACCACCTTTGTTACCTTTTACAGTGATATAAGGAACAGGGGATACTTCCATCAAATAATCTTTAGATTCCGCAGCGCCAACAAAGCCTACAGGAATACCGATGATAAGAGCTGGTTTAATACCTTCTTCAAGAGCTAAACGCAATACTTCGTACAATGCAGTTGGTGCATTACCGATAGCAACGATTTGGCCTTCTAATTGTTTGCCAAATGTGCGCATAGCAGCGATAGAACGTGTTACGCCCAATTCTTTAGCCATTTTAGCTACATTTTCATCTTTGATTAAGCAATGTACTTCATTACCACGAAGTTTAAGAGCCGGTTTAGAAATACCTGTGCGAACCATTTCTACGTCAGTGTAAATATCTGCACCATTGTCTAATGCTTCTATTCCTTTTTGAACAGCGTCAGGGCTCATTTTTACGAGTTGAGCATATTCAACGTCACCAGATGCGTGAACTGTACGAGATACAACGCGTACTTCATCATCAGTTAAACCTAAATCCTTTACATAATCGTAAATGATTTCCATACTTTTATCTTCAATGGCTTTAGGATTTTTAACGTAATCCATTAGTGTCCTCCCATAATTTGAAAAATTCATTATTCGATGATACCACAGGGCATTCTAGTTTCACCCGTGGACGATCGATAACAATAACGTGGATGCCAAGGTCGATGGCAGCCTGTAATTTCGTATCAGCACCACCTACGAGGCCAGAGTTTTTCATAACCACAACGCTCGCCTTTGTATCGTGGAACATAATACGATTCATATCGTAAGAAAATGGACCTTGTACGGCAACGATACGTTTAGGACTCACATTGAGGTCTTCCATCATTTGCAACACCTCAGCAGTTGGCAAAATACGTGTCCACACTTCACAGTCTTGTAAGGCCTCAGACTTAGCAAAGATGTGCATCGTCTTACTACCAGTAGTCAAATATACATGATTGTTATTTTCCTTTGCCAATTTGCCGGCCAAATTAGCTGCTTCTGTTTCATCCACTACGATATGCAACTTATCATAGTCTGGCAATGGTACCTCTTTTCGTTCAAACCGAACAAAAGGAATGCCCACCGCCTTAGCTGCATCTTGTGCCGTTGCAGTCACAATAGCCGCATACGGATGGCTTGCATCAATGAGTAGGCGCACATTATGCTCCTTAATCAACTGTTGCATAGCCTCTTGATCGAGGCGTCCTGTATGAACCGTAATGCCTTCATGGGCAGCTAGTTCTGCCCCATATTGACTCACTACCGTCACGAGAACCTCTTCACCGGTTCGTTCTTGGATATCTACCGCTAAGGTACGGCCATCCAAGGTACCAGCAATGACCCAAATCATAATTTATAGCCTCGAGGTGTAATCATGCGACCATTTTCAACATAGGTTTGGCTGTTACCAATGATAACAAGTGTTTGCATATCTACTTCTTCTTTTGTGAAGTTTTCAAGATCAGAAATCACCATATGCTGACCTGGACGACCTGCTTTTTGCACGATGCCTACAGGTGTTTTAGGGTCGCGGTATTTTAGAACGATTTCACGTACTTCATCTAAATGAGTTACGCGTTTTTTACTGCGTGGGTTATATAAGGAAATAACCATATCCCCTTGTGCACAGAGGTCAGCACGTTTTTTAATTAGATCCCAAGGTGTCATCAAATCGCTAAGGGAAATAACGGCAAAGTCATGCATCAACGGTGCACCCAATACAGAGGCTGCTACGTTGACAGCACTAAGACCTGGAACGATATCCACGGGAGGGCGTTTGTCTGCTGATACTTTATTAGCCAATTCCAATACAAGACCAGCCATGCCGTACACGCCGGAGTCACCAGAGGATACAACTACTACTTGGTGACCTTCTACAGCCAAATCAACGGCTTGTTGACAACGATCCACTTCTTGCATCATCGCTGTACCTACCGTTTGTTTACCTGCGATAAGGTCTTTAATCAAATCAAGATATGTTAAATAACCGACTACACGATCTGCCGCTAAAATCGCTTCCCGTGCTTGCGGTGTCATAAATTCAGCGTCCCCAGGTCCAATGCCGATTACTTTGATGTTACCTGTGCAATGGCTACCGTTGTTTTGGGATACACCGTTTTTTGCTGTATTAATGTTTGGCTCTTGGCCGCTAGTAATGCTGTTGTCTCGCATACGTTTCCTACTCCTATTGTTCCTTTTACAAATGTGGATTCTTTTAAATCCTGTTCTTCTATAACGGGTGCTATCTCTTCTTGTGTGTAGAAATGAATAGCCCACCCTAATTCGTTTACGGCCTCTAATAGACCGACTTCATCTTGTTTCACGATAACCGATGCAGCTGTGACGATGCTTTTTGGTGAAAGCTTATGCGTCTGCAGAGATTGTGTAATGGCATCCAGTATGAGTTCCTTTGGCGTATCTCGGCGACAACCAATCCCCATCGTATACGTACGAGGACGTAAGATGAGTTGCTCTGGATACTCAGTAATCACCTTATCTGTTATAACTACACGACGAACACCATCAGTCTCAGGCAATGTAAATACATCTACCACCTGAACCGTGCCATGCGTACCGATATGTAATGCAGCAGCATCGCGTAACCGATTAGCATCGACTAAGGTTTCATCGATGTAGTAGTTGACGCTTTCACCAGCCACAACAGCGGAATTAACATCCACTAATGTGTGAAAATCGTCGACCAACAGATGCTCGTGGCGCGCCAACACGTCAGGCGCTGGCAATCCATTAACATCCGTCGCCGTTGTAATAACTGGGTCCGCATCGATGGCCAGCGAAATGGACTGCGTCCATTCGTTGGCGCCCCCAAGATGACCGGATAACAAACTGATAACATGATGACCGGCCTCATCCATTACGACGATGGCAGGATCCTTGGATTTATGTTCAATATACGGTGCAATCATGCGCACTACAATACCTAGTGCCATAATGCATAATACTTGGTCATAATCCTTAAAAATCTGCCCTATGTGATGTTTGAGAGAATCAAAATAGATAGCCTCACCACCAGAAGGGCGATTTTCCTTTTCATAACAATCCGCATGAGGTGCTACTAAAGACTTAATACGTTGTCCTAGCTTTGCACCACGCTCAGACACAGAAAGAATAGCGGTTCTATTCTTCTTTGCTCCTGTCATAGGTGAATCAGATTCTAGTTCTTTCATCACACTAGTCCTTAGCACTACGATACATGTGAGCAAAGCCCTTATCGTAAAGCTTAGATAATTCGTATTCGCTGTCTAGTACATGACTAACAACGATCATAGCTTGGCGTAATACGCCTTCTTCAGCCACGATATCCGCAATGGTTTCCAATGTACCGCGGATGATGCGTTGGTCTGGCCAAGAAGCTTTCACTACGATAGCTACAGGTGTTGTTTTATCATAACCGCCTTCGATGAGTTCAGCTACTACCTTATCTAGCATTTGAACGCTAAGGAAGATACACATGGTCGCTTCATGAGCCGCCAACATGCGCAATTTTTCCTTTGGAGGCATTGGTGTACGGCCTTCCATGCGCGTAATAATTACAGTTTGAGATACATTTGGCAATGTATACTCTTGTTTTAATGCTGCTGCAGTAGCGAGGAACGAACTTACGCCAGGCACCACTTCATAGGTAATACCCATGCCAGCCAAGGCATCCATTTGTTCTTGAATAGCACCATAAATAGCGGGGTCACCGGTATGTAAACGGACAACCTTTTTGCCATCTGCCACGGCAGCTTTCATAACAGCCAATACCTCATCAAGGTTCATAGTGGCACTATTATGAATTTCACAACCTGGTTTACAAGCCTCTAAAATAGCAGGGTTTACCAAGGAACCCGCATAGATGACAACGTCGGCCTCTTGTACTAAACGATAGCCTTTTCGCGTAATAAGCTCTGGATCCCCAGGGCCTGCGCCTACAATATGCACGTCAACCATATTACTCTCCTTCTGCGATACGCGTTGCAGATACAATAAAAATTGGGCTCAATGGGTCCAACAAATGATATGGACCGGCCTTACGATAGCGGCTAATGGACATTTGGTACCCTTCATAGGTGAAAGGACGACCTTTCAACTCTTTTAAAATGGTATAACCCGTTTCCATCGTTACCGCCGTTACAACAAGGCGACCGCCTACCTTTAACAACCGTTGTGCTTCATCCATAATGCCCGTCATACCGCCAGCACTGCCGCCGATAATAACCGCATCAAGCTCAGGTAAATCTTCCATACCTTCTGGAGCTTTAGATTTTATAACAGTCATATTATTTACATTGAATTTATTCATATTTTCATGAATCAACTCAATGCCTTTATCAAAACGTTCAATAGCATATACATGACCTTTAGGTGCCGCTAATGCAGCTTCAATAGAAATCGAACCCGTACCAGCCCCCACATCAAGAACGATGCTATCTTCTTCGATACGTGCCTCATTCATAACGGCTTTGCGAATCTCGCATTTCGTCATCGGCACGTCACCGCGTATAAATTCCTCATCAGGAATTCCGAAAAAATGTCTCATCCTAGTACCACCATTACAGAATGACCAAAGCCTTCGAGCTCAGTTAACACCTCTAGCGTAGAGTCTACGATTTTTTCATCATCATAACTCAAGCGCTCAAGGGCTGCCGCTCTCGTTTCTTTTGGCCAACCTGCATCTATTAAAATACGCGCAATATGCGCTGGATTATATTCAGGATCCGTCAAGAATCCCATCTTTTTACCTGCTTCATATACGAGTTTTTCGGGCGCCGGTTGACGACCGTGAAAGCTCATTAAATCCGCATCATGCCATACCTCATTAAGACGGGCAAAAGCAAAGGTCATAGAGCTAATGCCTGGCACCACCTCAATAGGGTTAGCAGTAAATTTTTTCTTTAAATAGGGCAATAAGCTATAATAGCCTGTATCGCCACTAACCATAACTACAACGTCATGGTTGTTGAGCTCACGCTCAATTTGCTCCGCTAATACGCTGAGCTTACCTGTTACAGGATATGTAGTTTGGCCAGGCTCTTGAAAGTCCTCTAAAGAACGTTCACTGCCTACCAATACTGTAGCATGTTTAATTAAATTAAGGCCTCTAGGCACCACATAATCAGGATTACCCGGACCAATGCCTACGATATACAAGG
>OATE01000512.1_pt1 | contig 9770 bp, 7 predicted proteins | sample 1475901 | NCBI WGS metagenome assembly OATE01 (sample SAMEA2579944, study PRJEB22360) | human gut metagenome | reverse complement strand
TCGGTATCGATTTTTGAACCGACCTTAACGGGGGAAGCCGCCTGTAGCGGCAGGCTCACGGCTGCCAACAAAACCAATGAACCTGCCCAGAGCTTTGAGAGTGGCATGATGCTTTCCTCATTCTTTTACTGTTGTTTTCAGCGAATTAAGAGAAAAGCATAGTTGATAATGACAGGGTTAGCCTGTCTGGGCGGATTCAGTTGCAGAATCAGATAAATACTTAAAGGGCGCAAACGTCGCGCCCTTACTAAAGCATTACAGCAACTCAAACTCGCCTTTCTTAACGCGTGCGGAATCAGTGCCGATGAAGACATTGAACTTGCCAGGCTCGGCGTCATATTTCATCTGTTGATTCCAGAACTTCAGCGCCTCGATATCAATCGGGAAGCTGACGGTCTGAGTTTCGCCCGGTTTCAGGGTGATTTTCTCAAAGCCTTTCAGCTGCTTCACCGGACGACTCATGGAAGCCGTCACATCCTGCAAGTACATCTGCACTACCGTCGCCCCTTCGCGCTTACCGGTGTTCGTCACCTGCACACTGGCGGTCACTTTGCCGTCACGCTTCATGGTCGGCGCAGAAAGTTTCACATCAGAGACGGTGAAAGTGGTGTAGCTCAGACCATAACCGAACGGATACAGCGCCCCGTTAGCTTCATCAAAATAACGCGAAGTGTATTTGTTCGGCTTGTCGGCATTATACGGACGCCCGGTATTCAGATGGCTGTAGTACACAGGGATCTGCCCGACAGAACGCGGGAAGGACATCGGTAGCTTACCGGACGGGTTGTAATCGCCAAACAATACATCGGCAATCGCATTACCCCCTTCCGTACCCGCAAACCAGGTTTCCAGAATCGCATCAGCCTGCTGATCTTCTTTCACCAGCGCCAGCGGACGCCCATTCATCAGCACCAGCACCAGCGGTTTACCAGTGGCTTTCAACGCCGCAATCAAGTCACGTTGGCTTTGCGGAATAGTAATATCGGTACGGCTGGAGGCCTCGTGCGCCATCCCCTGAGCTTCACCGACCACAGCCACCACCACATCAGATTGTTTCGCGGTTTGCACCGCTTCATCAATCATCTCTTGCGGCGAACGCGGATCGACTTTGACCGCCTCTTCATACTGATTCAGGAAATCGATAATGCCTTTGTCACTGGTGACGTTCGCCCCTTTGGCGTACAGCACTTTACCGTTTTCACCGACGGCATTTTTAATCCCGGTCAGTACGGTCACGGATTGATCGGCAACACCGGCTGCGGACCAGCTGCCCATCACGTCACGTTTACTGTCCGCCTGTGGCCCAACCACCGCAATGGTGGCCGATTTTTTCAGCGGTAACGTTTCGAGACGGTTTTTCAGCAACACCAGGCTTTCACGCGCCACTTCACGCGCTTCTTTGCGGTGCAGGCGGCTTTCGGCATTGGTATCCACCGGGTCAGACTCTTTCGGCCCCAAATGGCTGTATGGGTCGTTAAACAACCCCATATCATATTTAACGTTCAGTACATGACGGGTAGCGTCATCCAGCTCTTCCATCGTCACTTTGCCGGATTTGATCAACCCAGGCAGATACTTCGAGTAATACTCGTCGCTCATACTCATGTTGATGCCGGATTTCAGCGCCACGCGCACCGCATCTTCCGGGTCTGCCGCCGTGCCATGTTTAATCAGCTCTTTGATTGCTCCGTGATCGGAAACGGTGATGCCTTTAAAACCCCACTGGTCGCGCAGAACATCTTTCAGCAGCCAGGAATCGGAGGTGGCTGGCGTGCCGTTCAGCGAGTTCAGCGCCACCATCACCGCGCCGCTGCCTGCGTCCAGCCCCGCTTTGTACGGCGGCATATAATCATTAAACAGGCGCTGCGGACTCATATCGACGGTGTTGTACTCTTTACCGCCTTCTACCGCACCGTATGCGGCAAAGTGTTTGACGCTGGTCATCACCGAGTAGCGATCTGCCGGGCTTTTACCCTGCATCGCTTCCACCATGGTTTTACCCATTATTGAGGTGAGATACGTATCTTCGCCAAAACCTTCGGAAGCACGTCCCCAGCGCGGATCGCGCGAGACATCGACCATCGGTGCCCAGGTCATATTCAGGCCATCATCTGCCGCTTCATAAGCAGAGACACGCCCGACTGTTTTCACCGCATCGAGGTTAAAAGATGAGGCCAGACCGAGGCTAATCGGGAACACCGTGCGCTGACCGTGCAGCACGTCGTAAGCAAAGAAAAGAGGAATTTTCAGGCGGCTTAATTCCATCACCTGATCCTGCATGGCGCGGATATCCTGACGGGTTACGGTGTTGAAAATCGCCCCAACCTGCCCGTCTTTGATCATCTCGCGGATCGCCTCTTTCGGATTATCCGGGCCGACGCTGATTAAGCGCAGCTGACCAATTTTCTCATCAACTGTCATTTTCTTAAGCAGTTCGGTGACGAACGCATCCCGCGCTTCGGGCGTTAATGGATGGTAGCCGAATAAATCATCCGCCAGTGCTGGCTGCAGGGCCAGACTCACCGCGATTCCTACTGAACATAGCCATTTCATATGGATTTTTCTTCCTCTGTTGCCCGACGAGGCAGCGAAAATGGTGCAAAAACCGTAGTTTGCCATAAGCATGATAGAGAGAGAAAAAGAATGCTCAGTTTATTGTCTGAATTTTCAAAATATTCACTCGCTGAATTGTCATACAAGGCGCTATTCTAGTTTGTGATATTTTTTCGCCACCACAAGGAGTGGAAAATGTCTTCCATGACAACAACTGATAATAAAGCCTTTTTGAATGAACTTGCCCGTCTGGTCGGTCATTCACACCTGCTCACCGATCCCGCAAAAACGGCCCGCTATCGCAAGGGCTTCCGTTCTGGTCAGGGCGACGCGCTGGCTGTCGTTTTCCCTGGCTCACTACTGGAATTGTGGCGGGTGCTGAAAGCCTGCGTCACCGCTGACAAAATTATTCTGATGCAGGCTGCCAATACAGGCCTGACCGAAGGATCGACGCCAAACGGTAACGATTATGATCGCGATATCGTGATCATCAGCACCCTGCGTCTCGACAAGCTGCACGTTCTTGGCAAGGGCGAACAGGTGCTGGCCTATCCGGGCACAACGCTTTATTCGCTGGAAAAAGCCCTCAAACCGCTGGGACGCGAACCGCACTCGGTGATTGGATCATCGTGTATAGGCGCATCGGTCATCGGCGGTATTTGTAACAACTCCGGCGGCTCGCTGGTGCAGCGTGGCCCGGCGTATACCGAAATGTCGTTATTCGCGCGTATAAATGAAGACGGCAAACTGACGCTGGTGAACCATCTGGGGATTGATCTGGGCGAAACGCCGGAGCAGATCCTTAGCAAGCTGGATGACGATCGCATCAAAGATGACGATGTGCGCCACGATGGTCGTCACGCCCACGATTATGACTATGTCCACCGCGTTCGTGATATTGAAGCCGACACGCCCGCACGTTATAACGCCGATCCGGATCGGTTATTTGAATCTTCTGGTTGCGCCGGGAAGCTGGCCGTCTTTGCGGTACGTCTTGATACCTTCGAAGCGGAAAAAAATCAGCAGGTGTTTTATATCGGCACCAACCAGCCGGAAGTACTGACCGAAATCCGCCGTCATATTCTGGCTAATTTCGAAAATCTACCGGTTGCCGGGGAATATATGCACCGGGATATCTACGATATTGCGGAAAAATACGGCAAAGACACCTTCCTGATGATTGATAAGTTAGGCACCGACAAGATGCCGTTCTTCTTTAATCTCAAGGGGCGCACCGATGCGATGCTGGAGAAAGTGAAATTCTTCCGTCCGCATTTTACCGACCGTGCGATGCAAAAATTCGGTCACCTGTTCCCCAGCCATTTACCGCCGCGCATGAAAAACTGGCGCGATAAATACGAACATCATCTGCTGTTAAAAATGGCGGGCGATGGCGTCGGTGAAGCCAAATCGTGGCTGGTGGATTATTTCAAACAGGCCGAAGGCGATTTCTTTGTCTGTACGCCGGAGGAAGGTAGCAAAGCGTTTTTACACCGTTTCGCCGCTGCGGGCGCAGCAATTCGTTATCAGGCGGTGCATTCCGATGAAGTCGAAGACATTCTGGCACTGGATATCGCTCTGCGGCGTAACGACACCGAGTGGTATGAGCATTTACCGCCGGAGATCGACAGCCAACTGGTGCACAAGCTCTATTACGGCCATTTTATGTGCTATGTCTTCCATCAGGATTACATCGTTAAAAAAGGCGTGGATGTGCATGCGTTGAAAGAACAGATGCTGGAACTGCTGCAGCAGCGTGGCGCGCAATATCCTGCCGAACATAACGTCGGTCATTTGTATAAAGCACCGGAGACGTTGCAGAAGTTTTATCGCGAGAACGATCCGACCAACAGTATGAATCCGGGGATCGGTAAAACCAGTAAGCGGAAAAACTGGCAGGAAGTGGAGTAAAAATTACGGATGGCAGAGTATCGCCATCCGAATTCACTTAATCGTTCTGTGCCGTCTGCCCCGCCGCCGCCATTTGGGCGGCTTTTTGTTTTTTATAGCTCAACGCTGCTGCCGGAACAGGCATCACTTTACCGGTCTCAATCCAGGTACGCAGGCGGCTGGCATCGGCAAAATGGGTATATTTGCCAAACGCGTCCATCACTACCAGCGCCACCGGTTTATTATTGATAACCGTACGCATCACCAGACAATGGCCCGCCGCATTGGTAAAGCCGGTTTTGGTTAACTGAATATTCCAGTTATCGCGATACACCAGATGGTTAGTATTGCGGAACGGCAGCGTATACGTCGGGTTAGAGAAGGTTGCCATATCTTCCCGGGTGGTACTTAACTGCCCGATCAACGGATATTGTTTGCTGGCAATGAGCAGTTTGGTTAAGTCACGGGCGGTTGAAACGTTATGCACCGACAATCCGGTCGGTTCAACAAAGCGCGTGTTGTTCATTCCGAGCGATTTCGCTTTCGCATTCATCGCCTTAATAAAGGCTTTGTAACCACCGGGATAATGGTGCGCAAGGCTTGCCGCCGCGCGGTTTTCTGAAGACATCAGCGCCAGCAACAGCATATCTTTACGGCTGATTTCGCTATTCAGTCGTACGCGCGAATAGACCCCTTTCATCTCCGGCGTCTGGCTGATATCCACTTTTAGTTTTTCATCCAGCGGCAGTCGCGCATCCAGCACGACCATCGCGGTCATTAATTTGCTGATAGACGCAATCGGACGCACCAGATCCGGGTGGTTCGAATAGATCACTTTGTTGGTATTCAGATCAACAATCATCGCGCTACCGGAGGCAATTTCCGGCTGTGAAGCGGTGGTAGCGCCTGCCGTTTTCGCAACGGCCTGCGGTGCCAAAGGCACAGCCAGCATCAGGGCCAGGCTAAATAAAGAAACTCGAAATTTCGGCATGATGAGCATTCAGATAGTGGTTCACGCGCACGGGTTGCGCACCGCCGGAGTAAGGATTTACTGAGGCTAGCGACGCCATCATAACGAGCAAAAAGTGCGATCGTCAAAGGAGAATCGTGAGGAAATGCTGCATTGCTGACATTTACGCCAGCAATGCAACACAAAAGAACTTTCTAGAACAAACGATAACCGTAACCCCATAGTATAACGGTAAGGGCGAGCAGCACTTCCAGCACCAGCACGCCTATCGCCAGCGTCGAACTGGAGAAGCTAAGGCCTTCCTCTTTGTTGATATTCAGGAAGCTCGGAATACCGAGATAAAGCAGGTAACCGGTGTAAAACAGTGCCACCGTGCCGACCAGCGCACACAACCAGACCAGCGGATAAAGCGCCACCAGACCGCTTAAAAACAGCGGAGTTGCAACGTAGCCCGCGAAGACCATGCAGTGCGCAAGTGACGGACGCTGCGGATAATTGCGCGCCATCCACCAGATGACCCGCCCCATCACCGCGACCCCAGCCAGCATAACGCCATAAAACAAGACAGCCAGCGCCAGTCCGGTAAACCAGGATAACTTCAGGATAGTGCCATCGCCAAAATTCCAGCCAATTTGTGTGGTGCCAATGAAGGCGCAAATCACCGGAATCGCCGCCATCAGCAAAACGTGGTGGGTGTAGTGATGAGAAATCGTTTCGTTTTCGCGATTAATCACCTGCATTTCACGATCGGGATGGGAAAACAGTCCCCAGACATGGCTCATACCGCCCCCTTGTTGTGAGTTCATGAACCTGACAGTTCAAGTATAAGTCAGCTTGTGATTATTTTTTGTTCGCTCATGTAATTTGCACCGTCTGATGTATGTCCTTTTTCAGCGTGAACTATTCACAGGGTGTATGCTTACAGGCAACTAAAGGGAGACAGACTGGCCTATGGATCTCAATACACTCATCTCACAATATGGTTATGCCGCGCTGGTGATCGGTAGCCTGGCGGAAGGTGAAACCGTGACTTTGCTGGGAGGCGTTGCGGCACATCAGGGGCTATTAAAGTTCCCGCTGGTGGTACTTTCTGTGGCGCTTGGCGGCATGATTGGCGACCAGGTGCTTTATCTGTGCGGGCGGCGCTTTGGCGGCAAGCTATTACGCCGTTTCTCGAAACATCAGGATAAAATTGAGCGGGCGCAGAAACTTATCCAACGCCATCCGTATCTGTTTGTCATTGGTACGCGTTTTATGTATGGCTTTCGGGTCATTGGCCCGACGCTGATTGGTGCCAGCCAGCTGCCGCCGAAAATCTTTCTGCCACTGAATATCCTTGGCGCATTTGCCTGGGCGTTGATTTTTACCACTTTCGGTTACGCTGGTGGTCAGGTGATTGCGCCGTGGTTGCACAATCTCGACCAGCATTTGAAACACTGGGTCTGGTTGATTCTGGTCGTGGTTCTGGTGGTAGGCGTGCGCTGGTGGCTGAAACGACGCGGGAAGAAAAAGCCGGATAATCAGGCGTAAAGCAGTTGCCACAGATAAGCATTCACGCCACATCCGGCACCGGGTGTTCCATGCCTGATGCGACGCTGGCGTGTCTTATCTGGCCTAACCCAATGAAATATCCACGCACCTCACTGCGCTATTCTGGGTTGAACTGCGGATTCGCCAGCATAAAGCCGCCATCCACTATCAACGACTGCCCAGTGGTGTAATTTGCGCCCTCCGAACAAAGCCACACCACCAGGCTGGCAATCTCATGCGTTGCGCCAAAACGCCGCAGAGGAATCGAAGGCTCCGCGTCGGGCTTCACGTCGCCATCATCCATGCCGTTCATTGGCGTGGCGATCGCCCCAGGTGCGACTGCGTTCACCAAAATCTTATGCCTGACCAGCTCCAGCGCCATCGTTTTGGTTAACCCACCGAGCGCATGTTTAGCGGCTGTGTAGGCGCTGGCATCCGGCAACGGCGTATGTTCATGCACCGACGTAATGTTGATGATGCGACCGCCCTGCCCTTGTTTCACCATCTGACGAGCCGCAATTTGCGAGCATAAGAATGCACCGTCGACATCAACGGTAAAAATCTTGCGCCACTCATCAAAAGCCATATCAAGAAACGGCGCTTTGGTCATTGCACCCGCATTATTCACCAGCACATCGATGCGCCCCAGTCGTTGAATGAGTTTCTCCAGCGCCTTCGTACCTTCTGGCAGTTTACCGAGATCCAGCTGCACGATCTCCGCACGTGCGCCGTGGCTAACCACCTCACGCGCAGTATCTTTTGCCCCTTCTTCATCAGAGTGCCAGGTAATGCCAATATCAAACCCCTGCTGCGCCAGTAATAACGCGCACTCTTTGCCGATCCCCGAATCGGAGGCGGTAATAATCGCGACCTGTGCCATCGAGTTCTCCACTTAACGCTGAATAAACGTTAAGTATAGAAGGCGCATATCATCAGCGTTTGTAACCCCCGCCCAACGCACCAGTGAGTTGAATGGAGGCATCCAGCCACTGCCCTTGCAATAACAGGCCATTGGCCCGCTCACGCAGCGCCGGGATTCTGGCTTCGCTGACGCGGGAACCAGCAATGATGCCCGCGTTAAAGCGCGCCTGCGCAAGACCTACCACACGCAAGGCATCGCGCTCAATTTGCGCCTGATGCTGGTTTTTCTCCGCCAGTGTCTGAACCTGACTGGCTGCCCGCGCCACGTCATTCACCGCTTCAACCACCGCTTTGTTGTAGCTGGCGATAGACAAGTTGCTTTCGGCTTTTGCGATATCGAGATTGGCGTTAAGACGACCACTATCGAAAATGGGTAGCGTCAGGCCTGCCGTAACGCCCATTTGCTGCGCGGAATGACGGAACAGATCGCTTAAGTGCAACGCATCCTGTTGCAGGAAGGCCATCAGGTTGATGTCAGGATAAAATGCCGCTTTTGCCGCATCAATGGTGCTTAGCGATGACTCAACGTACCAGTGCGCCGCCTGCAAATCTGCCCGCCGGGCCAGTAAGGAGTACCCCAGTTCATCAGGAAGCTGGCTTGCCACTTTCGGCAACGCGACCGCTTTAAGCTTCAATGACTTTGTCTGGTGGTTGGTGAGCGCACTTAACCGTGCCTCAATAATTTTCATTTTCCCCGCGACATCGTTGAGCTGCTGCCGGGTTTTGCTGGCATTAATATCGGTTTCCACACCTTCAACTGAAGAAGTAATCCCGTTCTGATATAGCTGGCGATCGGTGGCGATAATGGTGTTCTGCTCTTTTTCGATTTGCTGTAAGACAGTGTTTAACGCCGCCTGGGTTTGCCACTCCCAGTACAGGCGGGCTACGCTGCCAGCCAGCAATTGGCGTGTTTGCTCGCGTTCCGCCGCTCGTGCTTTAACCGTACCCAGGCGAGCAGTTACCTCCGCCCGATTCTTTCCCCAGATATCGAGATGCCAGCCCGCCGTTAAGCCAAAAGTACCGTTGGTGTACCACGGACCGGTCGTACCTGCGGCAGGATCGTTCAGAGCAAACGGCCCCATTAACCCTTCTGCAGACATTTTTTGCCGCTCCATATCCGCAGAAAAGTCGATCTGCGGACCATCCTGAGTGGCAATTGCCTTCGCCTGGGCTTCAGCCAGCTGAATGCGCTGTTCAGCCACCTGCATATCCGGTGCGTTCTGTAGTGCGTTATTAATTAAGGAAGTGAGTTGATTATCGTGATACTCCAGCCACCATTGGCTGTCTGGCCAACCATTTTTCAGCGCCGTGGGTAATGCGGTGTCAACTTGTGAAGCGGGCGTTTGCTGGCTTAACGCCTGGCGGGTTTCATGCATAGGTGCACACCCGGCCAGCATCAGTAACAGCGGAAAACAGGCTATGGCTGGATAAAAAGAATCACGATTCATGGGGGAATAATCAGGTAAGAAAAGGTGCGCGGAGATTACCGTGTGTTGCGATATATTTTTTAGTTTCGCGTGGCAATACATCAGTGGCAATAAAACGACATATCCAGAAAAATATACACTAAGTGAATGATATCTTCCGATTTATCTTAATCGTTTATGGATAGCGGCAAAGGGCTTCGTTTTTTCCTATACTTATTCAGCACTCACAAATAAAGGAACGCCAATGAAAATTATACTCTGGGCTGTATTGATTATTTTCCTGATTGGGCTACTGGTGGTGACTGGCGTATTTAAGATGATATTTTAAAATTAATTAATGTCATCAGATCCGAAAATAACGAGAATATTTCAGTCTCTCATCCTGTTGCGCTCCTGTCATGTGCATTGCTTCATATAATCACTGGCGCAAGGAGCGCGCAGGGGGCGGCCAATCGCCGCCGCCCCCTGCACCCCCGGGC
>OATE01000507.1_pt1 | contig 9903 bp, 6 predicted proteins | sample 1475901 | NCBI WGS metagenome assembly OATE01 (sample SAMEA2579944, study PRJEB22360) | human gut metagenome | reverse complement strand
GTTACGAAATGGCTCAAATGGTAGCTAAAGCTATGGCTAACCAAGACCGCGCTAACGCTGAACAACAAGCTATGATCAACCGTTTGGCTGATGAATTCTCCAACGAATTGAACAACTTGGGCGTTCGTGTAGCTCGTTTGGAAGACCGCGTTGGTAACGTAAAAGTAACTGGCGATATGCGTATTAAATGGGAAGACCAAGAACATGCTTCCTCCGATACTAACGGCCGTGCTCGTATCCAATTCAATGCAAAAGTAAACGATCGTACTGAAGCAGTAGCTCGTATCAAAGGTGCTTACACATTTGGTGATGCTAATGGTTCCACTGGAGTTTCCTTGGATCGTGCATATGTAAACCATAAATTTGGCGAACGCGTATCCGTTAAAGCTGGTCGCTACAATCAAACATTTGGTTCTGGTTTAGCATATGACTCCACTTTCGATGGTGCTCAATTCAACGCTGGTAACGATAAAGTTGCTTTCCAAGCTGCTTATGGTTACTTGACTTCCGATAATGTGAAAACTATAACTACAACTACTACAGGTGGTACAACTACTACAACTGTTGATAAAGTAGATAAAGATGCTAACGCTGAAGTAGTATACTTGGGCTTGAATGGTAAAGTAGGTAAACACGCTGATGTAGGCGGTTTCTACGCACGTTTCAACGATAGCAAATCTTTAGGTGTTGCTACTGCTGATGGTGGTAGCAATAAAGGTAACGTTTATAAAAACGTTTATGGTTTCAATGCTAACACTAACTTCGACAAAGTTTGGGTTGGTGGCGAATGGGTAAAAGCTTCTAACGTTAAAGACTCCACAGCTTGGACTGCAGGCGTTGGTTATGGCGACTACAGCATCGCTAAAAAAGGTTCTTGGGACGTTAAAGGTCAATACTTCAACGCTAAAGAAAACGCACCTGTATTCGATTCCACTTGGAACCACAAATACATCCAAAACGCTAAAGGTTGGATGGCTTCCGTTGACTATGCATTACAACCAAACGTTGGCTTGTCCGCATACTACGGCTTCGACTGGAAAACAGCTGACAGCGCTAAAACTGACAAAGCTGACTTCTACCGTGCAGAACTTAACTACAAATTCTAATTTGATAGTTACAAATATAAAAGGGACTCCTTCGGGAGTCTCTTTTTTTGCACCCCTTATAAATGGTATAATAGATAAATACAGTAATTATATAAGGAGGTCTGCTGATGAATCCTTCTTTTTCACATATTCAGATGGTGGCCATTGATTGTGATGAAACATTGTTGCGCAGTGATAACACGGTGTCAGAGTATACTAAAGATGTTCTGCATCAATTGCAAGATAAAGGCATTTGTATCACTATTGCAACGGGACGCATGTACCAAACGGCGAAGCCTGTTGGCATGTCATTGCAGCTTGGTAATGTGCCGATGATATTATTTTCTGGAGGTCTAATTCAAGAATTAGAATCAGGTCGTAAGCTATTTGAACGGACTGTGCCATTAGATACGGTACAACGCATTTGGAATATAGCAAGTCAATATGGATGGCATATTCAGTCATATGTAGATGATCATCTATTGTGTCATCATCAGGATTGGCAATCGGATTTATATGAATGTCAAACAGGGGCTAAAGCTGAATTTTTAGGCGATTCTTTGTATGAGCTTTTACGAGAGCCGAATAAATTAATTGCTATTGATACTGTTGAAAATATAGATACTATTATTGATGCATTGATGCCTATTGTAGGAGAGTCTGTTACTCTAGTACGAAGCCAACAGGATTTTTTAGAAATCATTGCACCTAATGTATCCAAGGGCGATGCATTATATCAGCTAGCACAGCAATATGGAATTGGTTTAGAACATATCATTTCATTTGGCAATGCAGAGAACGATATATCTATGTTATCTAAAACGGGGTACTCAGTAGCCGTTGAAAATGCTGTGGATCATGTAAAATTGGTAGCCTGTGAGGTATGTGGGCATCATAATGAAGACGGCGTAGCTCATTGGATTGAAGAACATTTATTATAATGGAGTAAGGTATGGAAGCATTTCGTTTATTAATCGTAACCGGCATGTCTGGTGCTGGGAAAACACAGGTATTACAGGCTTTAGAAGATATGGGCTACCTTTGTGTAGATAATATTCCGCCTGTATTAATTCCAAAACTGAGTGAAATTTGTCGCCAAGGTGGGGTCCGCACCAATCGTGTGGCCCTCGTCGTGGATATTCGGGGCGGTGAATTCTTTGAAGCTTTATCTGCTTCGTTAGAGACCTTGAATGAGATGAAGGTAGATTATGAAATCGTGTTCATGGATGCTAGTGATGAAACCTTGATTCGTCGTTATAAAGAGTCACGCCGTAGTCACCCGCTCGCACCAAGTGGTCGCATTACAACAGGCCTAAGAAAAGAACGTCAAATTCTAGATTCTGTGCGCCATAAAGCGGATTATATTATCGATACAACGGATATGAAAACCGCATCCTTAAAGGAATACTTGAAAAAACGCTTTACTCAAGTGGCGGATAAACACGGCATGTCCGTAACTGTTGTGAGCTTTGGCTTTAAATACGGCTTGCCATTGGATGCAGATATGATTTGGGATGTTCGTTTCTTGCCAAATCCGTTCTATATTCCAGAATACCGTCATAAAACGGGGCGTGTACAGGTTGTTAACGACTATATTCACTCCTTTGATGTAACGGATGAATTTAAAAAACACTATTTTAATACCATGGATTTCCTTGTGCCTAATTATGAGAAGGAAGGCAAAGCACAATTTATTGTAGCCGTTGGTTGTACAGGTGGTATGCACCGCTCTGTTGCCATGGCAGAGGCTTTGTATGCTCATTTATTAGAAAAAGGTTATCGTGTCACGGTGGAACATCGGGATATGATGAAGAATAATGTGGAAGAAGATTTTAATCCACATCAAGCAGATCTAGGGGATTAAAAGGGGATTATATGTTACGAAAACGTTGGTTCCGGTGGTTAATTCCGGGCCTTAATATAAAACGTTGGCTTGCTCTCTATAGCTTAGGGGTAGGCTTATTAATCATAGGCATTTCACTATTATTTAACTATCAATGGTTATCGTATATAGAGGATATTGTTCTTGCCTATTCCTATTCCTTAACGGGATATTATAATTACAATGTATTGATTTTAGTGGGCGCAGTACTTATTGGTATATCGGCTATTTTAATTTTAGTTGGTACGAGCAAGGTTATTAAAACCATTATCCGCGCTGTTTTACCAGATCCATCTAGCAAGGTATCAGATATTATCTTTCAAAATATCCGCCTTGATAAAGGCCCTAAAATCGTAGTTATTGGTGGTGGTACGGGCTTATCCAATTTATTGCGTGGTTTGAAAGCTCACACATCTAATTTATCGGCTATCGTTACGGTTGCCGATGATGGCGGTTCTTCCGGTCGCTTGCGAGAAGATTTTAAAATGATTGCACCTGGCGATTTACGCAACTGTCTTGTGGCTCTTGCAGAACAAGAAGGGGTTATGGAAAATCTTTTTCGCTATCGTTTTGAAGGGAACAATGAGCTCTCTGGTCATAGCTTTGGGAATCTCTTTATCACTGCGTTGGCACAGGTTTATGATGGCGATATAGAGGAGGCCCTCGAAGCGGCTAGTAAATTATTGCGTGTCCGCGGTCGTGTCATTCCGTCGTCTACAGAATTTATTCAACTCAGTGCTGAACTCATTGATGGCACAATTGTGGATGGTGAAAGTAATATTCCACACGCAGGAAAGAAGATTAAACGCGTATTTAGTAGTCCTGAACATCCAAAACCAGAAGGCGCTGCATTGCGCGCCATTGATGAAGCAGATGTTATCATATTAGGGCCTGGTAGTCTCTATACGAGTATCATTCCTAATTTATTGACCGACAAAATCGCGGACCATGTGCGTGCTAGTAAGGCCAATAAAATTTACATTGCCAATGTAATGACACAACCTGGTGAAACGTCAGGCTACACATTGGCTGATCACGTACAAGCTATCATCGACCATAGTGGGGGAGGCATCATCGATACGGTTCTCGCCAATGATGGACCTTTGCCAATTCAAATGGTAGAACAGTATAGCGCAGTTGGTTCAGAACCTGTGGCCATCGATTCTAAACGTTTACAAGATATGGGGATTCGCACGGTTAGAGCAACGCTCATTAGCCAAGAAAAACCGGCTATTCATGACCCAGAACGTTTAGGTAAGGTCCTTATGGATATCATATATGCTATGAAATCAGATATGGAACCACGGGTATTAGAATATTATTTACGCCGTGCTGATCATTAGAAAGGAAAACCTATGTCTTTTGCAGAAGATGTAAAAAATGAATTATGTGCCTATGAGCCTGAAACGGATACCGATGTGGCCATGAAGATTGAAGCATCCTGCTTATTGCGCATGGGTGGTTCCTTATTGCTCGGTATGAAGGGAGCTATCGGTATACGACTAGCCACTGCTAATAATGCGGTGGCTAGACGTTTGCTAGGTATACTTAAAAAACAATACGAATTGCCGACCCATGTTATGGTGCGCCAAGGTTTAAATTTGCGGAAAAAGAATATGTATACATTAACGGTGGATCCATCACAAGAGGGGCGTCAAGCCTTAGAAAATTTGGCATTGTGGCCTGTTACCGAACAGTTGCCACGGAAGTGGTTACACTCAATGGAGGCGCGACGCGCCTTCTTGCGCGGCGCTTTTTTAGGGGGCGGATCCGTTAATAAACCACAAAGTGATTACCATCTAGAGTTTATGACGGGCAACGAAGCTTTTGCACGAGAAATTGTATATGTATTGAAATTATTTCACATTCATGCAGGCCTAACAGAGCGTAAAGAAGAATATGTGGTATATCTTAAAGAAGGCGATGCGGTAACAAATTGTTTACAGGTCATGGGTGCTCAATCGGCATTGATGGAATTTGAAAATGTACGCATCATGAAGACCGTTCGCAATCAGATCAATCGACAGGTAAATTGTGAGACTGCAAATTTACAAAAAACCGTAGATGCAGCGGTACGTCAAGTGAAAGCCATCCGTATATTGGATGAGCATATAGGTATTGATGCATTGCCGGATAAATTGAAAATTGTAGCTAGATTGCGCTGGAATAATCCGGAAGCAAGTTTAAAAGAATTAGAAGAAATGATGAATGGTACCTTATCTAAATCAGGTATTGGACATCGTTTGAAAAAGTTAGAAGCATTAGCCCTTACATACGATCCTATGGGGCTGGAAGAGGTTTAATATTATGTTATTTAAGAAAACATATAAGCTAGCGACGATGTTAGCAGTTATGGGAGCATTAACAGGTCATGCAGCAAGCGATATTGATTTGAACTCCATAGGATATTTTTCGTTTACTCCATTACCAGCGGAATTACAAGCACAGAAGGATACATTGCTATTATCTGATAGTCCTGAATATGTAGGTCCCGTAGGCGGCGTTTTAAGTGCTGGTAGCATTAATGGGAAAGGGCGTATCTACTTTTACCATGTAAATGAAATGGCTGAACCTCATAAGATTGCCATTATCTTGGAGAATACCGGTAATGAACCAAATGGCATTGCCGTGTTCCGTGAACTAAAATCCATCGCCACATCAGATTATTTTGCGGCGGGCCGCGATTTATCACGAAAGGAATTAGAGCAACCATTGACGGATAAACCATTGTATTCCTTTGTGATGCCTCCCAAAAGTCGTCAACTCGTATTTACCGATTTAGAACATTCCCTAATACCTAAAGATGCTTTATTTACAGGCATCGTAGATTTGCAAACGAGTGCTCCCGTATTTGCACGGGTTATGATGATTCCTATGAATCTGAACTCTATTGAGTCCTCGTATTGGGTGAATAATTTGCCTATAGACCATGTGCGGTTGCGTGGTACTTTCACCGGTGCTGAGCGCGAAATGGCAGTAACAAAAGAATATAATACCACATTAGGTGGCGCCTATGTGGAACTGGGCAATGATAGAGAAGACCGTTTTGTAGAGGGCGTGGATGAGCTCGATAATAAAGCCTATGTTAAGGACGCAGGGAACTATGGTATTTCTTATACCGTTAAAATTCCTACAAGTGGCGAGGACCCTTTCCGCCTCTATTTCAATCCATTAGGCGGCGGTTATTCTGGTTCTTTTACTGTGAAAGCACAACGTCGTTGGCAGAAGGCTCCTAGTGAAAGTATGACCTATCACATCGGTGGTGACGACGGACTGATGGCATTAGGTCATAATACTGTATTAGATTCTCGATACATGGGGAACTATTACGGTGGTGATACGTTGACCATCGATTTCATGCCGGCTGGTGCTTCGAATTTACCAGTTCGTTTTTTACTGATACCAGAAGCGTTAGCAAACCCTCAATATGCTCGCGTATTAGCCACTAACGAAGCTGGTCAGCGTGCATTAGAAGCAGAGGCACAAAAAGAAGCAGCCGAAGCAGCTAAGAAGGTGGCTATTGAAGAAAAATATGTAGCAGCGAAAACGCAAAAAGAAGAACAAGCTCATCAATTAGCAGAGGCAGCTAAATTAGCGGCTGAAAAGGCAGCTGCTGCTCATAAAGCGGCTCAAGATAGACAGGCTGAATTAGATAAACGAGATGCAGAGGAACAAGCTAAACTCAAGGCAAAAGCCGATGCAGCTGCTGAACGAGCACGTGCTAAAGCGGAAGCTGATCGACAATTGGCTGAACAAAAAGCTAAGGCTGATGCCCAAAAAGCGGAAGCAGCACGCATTGCAGCAGAGCAAAAGGCGAAAGATGATGCGGCTAAGGCTGAAGCGGATCGTATTGCAGCCGAACAAAAAGCCAAGGCTGATGCTCAAAAAGCAGAGGCAGCACGCATCGCAGCCGAACAAGCAGCTCGTGAAAAAGCGGAACGTGAGCAAGCTGCTCGAAAAGCAGCCGAACAAAAAGCTCGTGAATATGCAGCAAAATTAGAAGCACAACGGTTAGAAGCGCAGCGTAAGGCTGAAGAAGAACGCATTTTGGCTGAACAACGAGCTGAGGCTGCACGCATAGAGGCAGAACGCAAAGCGGCAGAACAAGCGGCTAAAAACGAAGCAGAACGCCAAGAAGCGGCTAGAAAAGCAGAAGCGGCGCGTCAAGAGGCGGCTCGTCAGGCCGAGGAAAAACGCAAGGCTGCAGAAGCCAAAGCAGAGGCTGATCGAATTGCAGCCGAAGCAAAACGCACTGAAGAGGCTAGAAAAGCCGAAGAAGCTCGTCAGGAAGCATTGCGCAAAGCCGAAATGGCTCGACAAGAAGCGGCTCGTAAAGCTGAAGAAGAGCGCTTAGCAGCGATTGAGAGAGCTCAAGAAGAGGCACGCAAAGCTGAGGAAGCACGTCAACGTGAAGAAGCGCGTAGATTAGAAGCCTCTCGTCAAGCTGAAGAGGCTCGCTTGGCGGCAATTGCGGAAGCCGCTCGACAAGCTGAGGAAGCTCGCATCCGCGAAGAAAATCGCGCTGCAGAAGCGGCACGTAAAGCAGAGCGTGAACGGATTGCGAAGGAACAAGCAGAAGCGGCTAGAAAAGCCGAAGAAGCTCGTCAATTGGCAGAAAAACGGTACCGTGAATACGAAATTGCTCAAGAACAAGCCAAAGAGGCACGCCGTCGTGCTGATATTCAACGGGAAGCTCAGAAAAAAGCAGCTCAACGGGCTGAAGAAATCCGCTTAGCTGCACAACGACAAATTATCGCTAAGCGAAACGCAGAAATTGCACTTCAAAAATTAGCCGAAGAACGTGAAGCAGCGCGTATTGCAGCACAAGGTGGTAAACGTCGTAGCTTTGCCGAGTTAGATGATGTTAATACATCGGCCGATCAAGATGAAGATACTACACAAAATGCGGTATCTATTGATCAGTTGACAAGAAAACAACAGTAAACGAATCAGTGAATTTACATATTAAATCGGATGCCTGTTAAGGCATCCGATTTATGTTTCTTCATGGGAATTACATTGACTTTCACAGGTAATTTCAGTACAATGAATAGAGATAAGTGCAATATACAGTACGAGATACTGTAGCATTACAAAATCCCTTTTAAATTGGTCCAGAGAGGCTAAAAAAGGACATATAGTTGAAGCGCCCTCAAGGGCTTCTTTGTGCAAACTATTCGACCTTTTGCCCTGGGGCAAGAGGTCTTTTTTGTTATACGGTTAGGAGGCAATCATGGGACAAGTGAGCTTGCATGGCAAACATTTGTTAGGGTTACAACATGCTACACCTGAAGAAATTAAATTAATTCTAGATGTAGCGAAAAAGATGAAGAAGGTTGTTTTGTCTGATGACAAAAAAATCCCTTATTTGAAAGGTAAGGCGATTATCAATCTATTCATGGAACCTAGTACACGTACGCGTAGTTCTTTTGAACTAGCAGGTAAATATTTAGGGGCAGATGTAATCAATATTACACCAAGTGGTTCCTCTATGGGTAAGGGTGAAAGCTTCCGCGATACATTATTAACATTGTCCTATATGGGGACGGATGCTATCGTAATGCGCAGCAGCGCCGAAGGGGCTCCTCTCTATGCAACAAAAGCCGTTGATCCTATCATTATCAATGCTGGCGATGGTGCCCATGAACATCCAACACAGGCATTGCTCGATATGTTCTCCATCATTGAACGTAAAGGTTCATTAGAAGGTAAAAAAGTCGTTATCGTAGGCGATATTATGCATAGCCGTGTAGCTCGCTCCGATGTTTACGGTCTTACTAAAATGGGGGCTGACGTTCACTTGGCAGGTCCTCGTACTATGCTCTATCCTGAGCTTGAAAAAATGGGTGTTACCATTCATCACGATGTGCGTGAAGCTGTAAAAGATGCAGACGTTGTCAATGTACTTCGTATTCAATTAGAACGCATTCACTCCGCTCTATATCCAACAAATCGCGAATATGCGCGTATCTTTGGTATCAATAAAGATGTATTAAGCCTAGCAAAAGATGATGTTATGGTTATGCATCCAGGCCCAATGAACCGTGGCCTTGAAATTTCCCCAGATGTAGCCTACTGGGATCAATCCGTAATTCAAGAACAAGTACGCAATGGTGTATCCGTTCGTATGGCTGTATTGTACTTAACAATTCATGGAGGTGACGGTAGTGAGCTTGCTTATTAAAAATGGTACGGTAGTCAATCCGGCAAAACAACAACATGAAGTAGCAGACGTTCTCGTGAAAGATGGTAAAATTGCAGCCATCGGTCAAAATTTAAGTGCAGATGGTGCTGAAGTATATGATGCAACAGGACTTATTGTAGCACCGGGTCTTATCGATATTCATACACATTTGCGCGAACCAGGCCAAGAGGCAAAAGAAGATTTCCATTCTGGTACACAAGCGGCAGCTGCTGGTGGTTTTACACGCGTCGTGACCATGGCGAATACAACACCAGTAGTAGATAATGCGGCTCTTGTACGAGGTTTGAAAAAACAAGCTGAACTTACTGGTGTCGTAAAAGTAGAATTCATCGGTGCTGTATCCAAGAACCTTGAAGGTAAAGAACTTGCTGAATTAGGTGATATGGCTGAGGCTGGTGTTGTAGCGTATTCTGATGATGGACACTATGTAGAAAGTGCTGCTTTCATGCGTCGTGCGTTGGAATATTCATCCATGTTCAATAAAATGGTTATCGACCATGCAGAAGATATTAGCTTGACTAAAAATGGTCATATGCATGAAGGTTTCGTATCTTATGAAATGGGCGTTATCGGTCGTCCAGCTGTAGCTGAAGATTTGGCCGTAGCTCGCGATATTTTACTAGCGGAAATGACAGGTGGTCATATCCATATCGCTCACGTAAGTAGTAAAAATACAGTGGATATGGTACGCCGTGCAAAGGCTAAAGGGGTTAATGTAACTTGTGAGGTAA
>OATE01000501.1_pt1 | contig 10000 bp, 9 predicted proteins | sample 1475901 | NCBI WGS metagenome assembly OATE01 (sample SAMEA2579944, study PRJEB22360) | human gut metagenome | reverse complement strand
GATATAAACATCCCAAAGCCAACGATGGATGATGTACTGTATTTTTTTAAGAGTTCAACAGGTTCCAATGTGTAAACACAAATACTCGCCGCAGAAATGAGGCCCCAAAACAAAGCATCCCCATTAAATGCAGATAGATTTAGCCCCTTTTGCATGATAATACACACCGTACCAATCATAGCGAGGGCCACACAGTATAATTCTGGTAAGGATGGCTTTTTAAAATATCGTATAAACAGATAAATAATCAACATCGTAGGAGCCACATATTGAAGAACAGTAGCAACACCTACACCTGAAATGGCGATAGCTTTAAAGTACGAGTACTGTGCTAACGCAATGCCCAATAAACCGAATATGAGGAGTTTACCAAAGTCTTTTGGATTTTTAAATATATCAAAAATTCGTATCCCATCCTGTATATAGGAGAGTAGAATTGTTAATAAACCTGCTAAAAGTAAGCGCACTTCTAACAGCCACTCTACATTTAAATGCTTTGCATTTTCGAGGAATTGCACCGATGTACCTGAAAGCCCCCAAAATAGTGCCCCCATAATGGCAAGGCCCATGCCTATCCACTGTTTTTCTTCCATACAACCTCCGCATAAGGATTGATTACTATTACAAAAAGTTTATCATTAAGATGATTGACCTCGTTTTTCTAAGGCAATGATGATAACTGTAGCAATAATCATGGCCATCCCTAAGATACCAACCCAGTTAAATTGATTACCTAACAAAGCCCATCCAAAGAAGGCTGCTGAAATCGGCTCAATCGATGACAAAATCGATCCTGGAACCGCACCAATGCGTTTAACCCCTTCAAGGTACGCATTAAAGGACACGATGGTGCCAAGAAAAACTACATTAAAACAGCCTACCACAGTCCATACATCCCACGTCGCATACGAATGAGGTTGCTGGAAAAGCGCCGCTGCCACAAGACCACTGAGGAGCATACCAAAGCCTACAATAGGGATTGTCCCATAGGTAGCTAATAATCGTACTGGGGAAACACTATATACGGCTACGCCCACGGCAGATAATAAGCCCCAGAATAATACATCACTGCGGAAGCTTTCAAAAGAAAAACCATTATTGCCCATCAAGCAAATAGTACCTACTAAAGCAAGGATAACTGAAATGATTTCTCCTGTAGAAGGCCGTTTGCCATAACGCATCAGCAAATAAATGATAATCATAGACGGCGCCAAATATTGCAGCACCGTCGCAATGCCCGCACCGGCGATGACGATGGAACGGAAATAGGTATATTGGCACAGGGCCATACCAAATACGCCGAATATGACGAGTCCTAATGTATCTCGCCAATTACGGAATACATTAAAAACAGCATTGCCTTGACGAATCCATCCATATAGAACGGTTAACAGTCCTGCCGTAATAAGACGCATCGTCAATAGCCATTCCAGGTTCATATTACGAAAATTGCCTACGAATTGGACAGATGTGCCTGACACGCCCCATAAGGTGGCGCCTAATAATGTTAATATAATGCCGATAATTTCATATCGTTTCATCATGTTACTCACCTAATAGAGACACGTGCACCTTTACAACAACCTTACGAATTTTTATAGACTTATCGTCAACCGCTAAAAGAGGGCGATGAATATCCGATGGGAAAAATACCGTATAATACCCTTCTGGGCAGTGAATGTGCCCTTCATTGATAGATTCATTAGGATAAAAATAGCAGTCTCGTTCAGGATAGGATTCGATAGGCTTTACTCGACCATGGTCCACAAAAAAGCCCATATTCTCTTGACCCTTCACCATAAACTGTACATCTATATAATTTTTATGAGATTCTGGTTTTGTAGTTTCAAATAATTTTGTTTCTACATCATCTACATTGGCATACATCATATCGCCTTCGATAGCATGACGACCTCCTGGCAATGCTTGTAAATCAGTGTTTTTTAAGAAATCAAGAGCTCGAACAATGGCTGCGGGATAGCCCATTTTTGTATAATCTGCATGTATACTGGAGAAAAACATAACTATATCCTTTCTGTAGGAACCATACTGTATAGACATACTCTATTCAAATACAATATCAATATGATCTTTATACCCTTATCGTAGCACATAAAAAGCTTAGCTTCCACATAGGATTACATAAATATAAACCCTCCATACGCTACATATATGGAGGGTTTGTAAAATACTATTCAAATTTATGACTTACGTCAATGATTGTTATACATATGAAGTTGTCTATGAAATTGTATATGTAGTTGTTACTTACATGTTAATTCATATTAGAATTAACTACGTGGACAGTTTTTACATTAATCTTGTTCCTTAAAAGCAGCGATTATTTCATCTGCTTGTTTGTGAGGAACCTCTTCATAACTGTAGAACTGACGATTAAATACGCCTTGACCTTGCGTCATGGAACGCAATACAGTAACATAATCTGACATTTCTGCCAACGGTACTTGTGCTTTAACAACAGATATACCAGTTCTTTCACTTTGTTCCATGCCTAATACACGACCTCGACGACTATTTAAATCGCCCATGATGTCACCCATGAAAGCATCTGGTGCAAACACGTTAACTTCATAGATTGGTTCTAATAGGACTGGTTTCGCCTTTGGAATTACATCCTTGATAGCCTGTGACGTAGCTACTTTAAATGCTAACTCTGAGGAGTCTACGCTATGGTAAGATCCATCCAAGAGTGTCACTTGCACGCCAATCATAGGATATCCCGCAATTAAGCCTTTTTCTAGGGTTTCTCTGGCACCCTTTTCCACTGCTGGTATATATTGTCTTGGTACAGCACCACCAAAAATCTTGTCTACAAAGGCAAATTCTTGACCATCATATAATGGATCAACTTGAATTTTAACATGTCCATACTGACCATGACCGCCACTTTGTTTTTTATATTTCGATTCTGTTTCTGCAGATCCTTTAATTGTTTCACGGTATGGAATATATGGTGTTACAAGTTTCGCTTGTACGCCGTATTTACGGTCCATCTTGTTAAGGATATGTTCTAAGTGCACTTCGCCCATGCAGTCAATTTGCAATTGGCGAGCTTCCGGATTTTTCACAACTACACAAGTCGGATCTTCTTCGGCTACTTTTAACACAGCACTAGCTAATTTTTCCTCTTCACCTTTTTTCACAGCTTCCATAGCTACAGTATATAAAGGTTGAGGGAAACGAATCGCATCGTACTTCACCTTAAAATCAGGAGCTGTTAAGGTATCGCCTGTTTTTGCATTAGCTAATTTCGGTATCACTACGATATCGCCAGCTTTTGCGGCAGTCACTGGAATTTGTTGCTTCCCGATAAGGGTAACCATCTTATTCCATTTTTCCTCAGTTCCTTGATTAACGTTGAACAGCTTATCACCTTCTTTGAGTTCACCAGAGAAGATGCGTACAAAGCTTTGTTTGCCTGCGAATGGGTCAAGCAAGGTTTTAAACACGAATGCGGTTAGGGGTTTATCCACATGCACCACAACTGGTTCACCAGTGTCTGCTGATTCAGCAGTCATCACTTTTTTTGCTGCATCTGGCATATACCGAATCATTCTGTCTAATACTTGATCTAAGCCAATACGGGATGTGGCGCTGCCACACATGATTGGACACACACGGCCTGTAATCATCCCTTCGCGTAGACCTTGACGAATTTCTTCTAATGAAAGTTCTTCGCCTTCTAAATATTTTTCCAACAATTCATCGCTACCTTCAGCCGCGGCCTCTACGGTCATTTCCCGTATTTCTTGGGCCTTTTCGATAAGATGAGCCGGTACAGCAATCTCTGTTGGTTGGCCGTCTTTGTAAGTAAACGCAGTCATTTTGGCTACGTCTATAACGCCTTCAAAATTAGCACCTTCGCCAATTGGAATTTGGAGTGGCATAATTGCCTTGCCAAATAGTTCACGCATACGTTCAATAGTACCGAAGAAATCAGCACCATCAACGTCCATTTTATTGATAAATGCCATACGTGGCATTTGTAATTCAACACCATAATCCCACGCGCGCACCGTATCTGTTTCAACGCCAGTCGTTGCAGATAATACCATTAACATGCCATCACAAGCACGCAATGCGGCACGAACTTCGCCATGGAATTCATTGTAACCCGGTGTATCAATAAAGTTAACCTTATGGTCATGCCATTCACAAGGGGCCATACCCAATTGAATCGTTACATTCCGTTTAATCTCTTCTGGCTCAAAGTCCATAATATGTTTGTTATCTTGACCACGGCCAACAAAATCAACAGCACCAGAGGTTAATAACAAGGATTCTACTAAAGCCGTTTTCCCTGCCCCATCATGGGACACCACAGCTACATTACGAATCTGATCACTACTATATTCTTTCATCGGAATCGCCTCCTTATGTGAAACTTTGAGTTCTTGATATATGATTTCGACGTAATACTATAAAAATCCTCTTTTTCCGAAAAAATATTTATCGAAAAAAGAGGATTTTTTATAATAATGAAATTATCGGCCTACCAAGGATGCACAACCACCAAAAAGAGCTAGGAAAATAAGCGAGATAACGATGAAGATAACAGATGTTACAATACCAGCAATGAATACTTTCATCTTGGTCAACATAGTTTGTCTTGCCATCAATTCTAAGCTTACCCATACGGATAAAACAAAAATTACTAAAGAGCCTAAATTAGAAATAAGCTTGGATAATGTAGAGCTACCAAATAGGCCACCGAAGATAGCCATGAGAATAAAAACAATTGTATACACACAAGTACATAATAATACTTCATAACCTTGTAGATACCATTGAACCTTCATAACAGACTGTACATCGTCAGTACCGCCCATTTTTACAGCCACCCAGTTAAATACATAGGACCCAACAGCCACCATGACAAAGGACCAAATGATACTAGCAATATAGGCTAGAATAAAGAAGAAGCCTACGCCAGCCCCAAGGAGCATGCCCATAGCAGAAAATTCGCTTCTAGGAAGCAATGGGAACAACAAGGCCCCAAACAAACCTAGTAAAATGTAAGGAATCGCCCATAAGAGCGCTGTCCCTAAGAACCCCTTTTTCAATGTACCATACTGTACGATTTGATTGATACCGCCCTTGAATGGTTGAGTCAATAGATTCCAAAAATCAGAATACCATTTTGTTTCCATAAAATCACCTCATATAATAAAACAAAATAAACTATGTTCTTATTATATCTGGGTTTTATTTATATTTCTACATAAATATAACAATTATAAACAATTTAATCAATAATCTATATCAATGTGTTTAAAATGACCCGGTTCTCTTACCGTAATGCTTAGAATCCCCATTTTTCTTCCATCCAACAGTATCACCAATGGACATAACGCGACGCGTCAAGCAATCTTTACATTTATCTGCATTATCATCCACGCATGGTTTATTATCATATAACAAATATTTGGCACGATGTTCTGGGATTGTAATGATAGGCATCAAAATATTGGCACCTGCAGCGAGCCCCTTTTCACGACCTAATGGATCTAATGCTTGTAACGCTGTAGTAGCTGCAATATTTACGTCTTTCAAGAATAGACGCGTTAAGGCAATCATCTTGAGCCCTAGTTGAATACGGCGCAATTTACCAGCTTCGTCATCGATACCCATTGCTAACGCCTCTTGGCCTAGCGGCGTATCATGATGCACCACATAGGGGCCCATGCCAATCATATCGATATCCATATCACGGTAGAACAAGATATCGTTCACAAGGTCTTCCTCTGTTTGCCCAGGCAGACCAATCATAACGCCTGTACCCACTTGAAATCCTACACGACGCAAACGGCGTAGACATTCAACTCGAGTTTCAAAGGAATGTAGTTCATCGCGAGGATGAATTTTGTGATATAGCTCTTTATTCGTCGTTTCAATGCGCAATAGGTAACGGCTAGCACCCGCCTCACGCATACGGCGGTACGCCTCTTCACTTTGCTCCCCTACGCACATCGTAATACCAAGGGAACCATCGCCGATGGCTTTGATGTCGCGGATAAGATCGACTACATAATCGACGAATACATCATCACAACGTTCTCCAGATTGAAGCGTAATAGAACCATATTCATGGTCATACGCCCACTGCGCCATCTTGATGATATCTTCACGATTCATATCAAAGCGTTCCGTCTTATCATTTTCGCGGCGAATACCGCAGTAATTACAGTTTTTAATGCATCGGTTCGAGAATTCGATGAGGCCACGATAATACGCTACAGGCTGTACATATTTTGCCTTCACTTCGTACGCCTTTTTATATATTAGCTGCAACTGTTCTTCATCAGTTACAGATATGAGAAATCTTAGCTCATCCTCTGTCAGCCATTCATCGCCGACGATGTCTTTTGTGAGAATATCTTGCACTCGCAAATCATCACTTCCTTTCATAACGAATCGTCATCGATTCGCTTGGTATGGTAATAGATTCAATATCAGTAACGCAGATAAATCCATTAATTTCGCGTGGTAAATCTCGCACATGCTTCACTTGGTTCGTCAAACATGCATGCACCATCATACCACGACTTATTTTGGAGGACGTACTCATCTGTTTATATGTATCGCCTCGTAATTCCCAAAATTCAACGGTTACCACCTTTGGATGGTTCACCATTTTTGCATATTCTTTAGACGCTAAATTTAGGATCCAATCTTCCTTGTGAAAGTATGCATCCACCGCTTCACGCCAGATTTCATATAAATTAAGCCCTACCTTATCGACCATATCTAATCGATAGTCTCTGACACCCATCGTAGGCTCTACAACGCCGTATAACGCAGACATGATAACGAGATGCTTCTCACCAAAGGCTTTAGCCTCATCAGATAGTCCTGCCCAGTCTAAATATTTAAAAGCGATCCCATCGTAACTTTCACAAGCGACACCTACTGGATGAAACTCAAAATCTTGATAAAAATCAAAGAGCGCTTGTGCCTTATCATCCTTTAATTTCAAGGCCTTGCCAAGTGATGCCACATCGAGAGATTGTACATGATTTACAATCTCTTGAGTAATATGAGGCTGAAATTGACCGTCACGGATTACTGCTGCAGTATGGGAAATTGTTTTTGTCTTACTAGGAGAGAGGACGATTTTCATGGGACAATTCCGCCTTGATACTTTCCTCTGTCAAATTGTCAATAAGATCTGGATTCCACAACATGAGAGGCACTGCCACAACGTGACTAGCTTTCATTTCTTTACACAATTTAATGCATTCTGCCAAATAAGGAGATTCATTATCGTGGATATCGCAAATGATAACTACATGGCGTCCCTTAAGATTAACCCCTTCGTAATCGATGCTTTCACCAGACACGGTAAGCAAACCTGTTTCCAAACGACCTTCGCTCATATCATTTACGCGAGACATTAAAATATGCTCAAGCATTGTGGATACAGGTGTTACAACAGGGCCTGTACCAACGAGGGCCTCCGGTTGAGCATGAACGATAACGGTTTTCTTGCGTTTGTCCGTTCTAAACTCCATAAGTGCATGTTCTAATGCGGAGAAGAACACAAATAATTGCCAAGGATCTAAGGAGCCTGTTTGAAACATATCGATAATAGCGCCATCCTCTTCAATGTTAAGACGCGCTAATAATTCTTCTGCAATGTCGTGAACAACCTCTTTATAATCAGATTGTAATGGTGCATTTAATTCATTCATATCTTTTTCTGTTGCCATAAAATCCTCCCAAAAACATATATAAACTGCTATAGTAGCAAATTAAATTCCATCCTTTATTGTACCATATTTCACAGGCTTATACGTTACTACAACTACATTTCATAAATCTATTTGGTTCTGGTTCTAAACAAAACAAAATACCGCCTATTTCTGTGAAAGCTTTCACAAAAACAAGCGGTATATATTAGCCTATAACTAATAAGTAAATATTCATCAATGTTACGATAATACCAATGCCCCAAAGAATAATCCCCGTAAATCGGCGGTTCGTATAAGAGCCCATAACACGACGACTACTCGTCATATATAATTGCAAGAATATGGTAATCGGCAACTGTAAACTCAAGAACATTTGTGAAACGAGCAAAGCTTGAAAGGAATCCGTAATAAACAGGATCAATAATAGTGCAGGAATATATGTTAACCCCAATCCTAAACGACTATGAAAGTCCTTCATATCATAGGACTCGCCAAACATGCCGGCAAATATGCTCGCCCCAGCCATACCAGCTGTCGCCGATGATGCAAGGCCGGCAAATAGCAAGGCTAATGCAAAGATAGTACCTGCAGCAGGTCCAATTAAAGGTCTCAATAATTCCTCAGCTTGTTCTAATTCGGTAACAGCAATGCCATGACAAAAAAATCCGGCTGCTGCCAATAGAATCATTGCGGAGTTAATCATCCAACCAATGCCCATAGATAATAATGTATCTACGAATTCATATCGCAACTGACGATGCATTATCTCCTTATCTTGTCGATTAAACTGACGACTTTGGATGACCTCGGAGTGCAAAAACAAATTATGAGGCATAACGACGGCCCCTAAAATGCTCAAGATAACGAGCATCGATTCATTAGGTATGCTCGGATTGACCCAGCCAATACCCGCTGCAGCCCAATTAACATCAACCATATTGACCTCCACAAGGTAGGCCAATGCGATAAGGGATACAAACCCGGCTATGATACGTTCTAATTTACTATAGGAGTTTGTAATGAGCATAATTGTACATACGATAGCCGTCAACACGCTACCGATAACGAGAGGGATACCAAAGAGCATCTTTAATGCAATAGCAGCACCAATAAACTCCGCCAGCGCCGTTGCTACGGCCGCAATCCCTGCCGTACTAAGCATCGTACGAGATAACCATTTCGGTAAGAATTCATAAGCACATTCTGCTAGGCATTGCCCCCGCACAATCCCCAAATGGGCCACATTATGCTGCAATAAGATGAGCATAAGCGTAGATAATGTTACAACCCACAGTAATTCATAACCATAGCTAGCACCTGCTGCTAAGTTGGCAGCCCAGTTGCCAGGATCGATAAATCCGACGGTTACAATAATACCGGGTCCGATATATTTAAATACTTCACTAACATGTTGTTTGCCATTCTGATGGACGGTAAACAACTTATTTTTAAGAAAATTAATCATGTTGTTCCCTTACAGGGATTATAGAGTGAACGTCATTTCTGTTTGTACACGCGCATCTGCTTTAGATTTTCCATTCTTGGAACCTGTATAGCGAATACGAACATCACCGTTAGTCTTTACACGAGAGTCATCAATTTTGAATTTCTTCATTTTTTCCTTAATTTGTTCATCTGTTAAGGTCCGTTCTTTGGTGATTTTCTTATCTCGTTCAATGCGATAATCCATGACATCACGCATGTTTTCTTGATAGATACGCAACGCAAATTGACGATCATTGTCGTTCATTTGTTCCCGTTTTTCCACAACTTCATCAAGTAATGGCATCAACTCATCCTTTGTATAGCTAGTGTTATCATCGAATGTAAATCCGTGTGTATCTGTAATGGCCCCATGTTTTACCAGTGTCTTTAACGCTTTGTATGTCCAATCATTTGGTGTAATAAGGTTAGCGCTACCAGGATGTGCAGCAGATACGACTTTAACATCATCAGTACTCATACCATCTACCACAGGACGGGCACTAGGAATTGCAAAGTCTTCCGCATGAGCCACACCGAAGGATGCCACTAAACAAAGGGTCCCAATACTAAGGGCGCGACGAATCATCGACAAATGACGTGTATATTGTGTATTCATAAAAGTCTCCTTAAATTAAATTTTATACAATTCATTATAAGCAATCAGATATGAATACGTCAACTCTATCCCCATTCCTTACACTGTATGGTTAATAAAAAAGACCTCACATCAGACGATGTGAGGTCTCAGCATGGCGGAGGATTAGGGATTCGAACCCTAGCGACGGTAACCCGCCCTAACGATT
>OATE01000496.1_pt1 | contig 10233 bp, 9 predicted proteins | sample 1475901 | NCBI WGS metagenome assembly OATE01 (sample SAMEA2579944, study PRJEB22360) | human gut metagenome | reverse complement strand
AATTCTTTGTGAGCTGATCGGCGGATGGGTAGAAAACGGAGAATACCCGGATGATGAGCGGATGCTGGGAAAAATTATCAAAGATATTTCCTATAATAATGCAGTGCGCTATTTTGGATTTGAGTTGAAAGAAGTTTACTAAAGGAGAGGATGGAAACTATGAAACAGAATCGTAAAATTACACCGATTACCCGTTTCGCATATGGAACAGGAAATCTTTTGGGAAGTGGTGCCCTGGCAATCAGTGGTTCCTGGCTGCTGTATTTCTATACCACATTTTGTAATATGCCAATCGCACAGGCGACGTTGATCTTTTCGCTCGCAACGTATCTGGATGTGATAATGAATCCACTGATGGGATTTATTTCTGACAGTTTTTATAAAACAAAACTGGGACGCAAATTCGGAAGAAGACGTTTCTTCATTATGATTGGAATTCCGCTGATGTGTCTCTACCCTCTGCTGTGGGTAAAAAATATGAATTTCTGGTATTATCTGTGTACCTATATTATGTTTGAAATTGTATATACCGGAGTTATGATTCCGTACAATACGCTTCCTGTAGAGATGACCAGTGATTTTGCACAGCGTACATACCTGGCTGGTTCAAAAGCGATGTTTGGTAAGATTGCAAACTTTTTGGGAGCCGCTCTTCCTGGGCTGTTTATCGGAATTTACGGACAGGATTCTCCGACACCATTTTTCTGTACAGGACTTACCTATGGAGCAATCCTGATTGTTTCTATGATTCTTCTGTATTTCAATTCCTGGGAGCGTCCGTATGAGGAAGTGGAAGATGAGAGTGTGGCAAATGTATTTGAAGGATTCAAAAAGTTGTTCATCGACATCCTTTCTACGCTTCGCATCCGTACATTCCGTGACCATCTTGGAATGTATCTGTTTGGATTTGGAGCAGAATGGCTTTTCACAGCGACATTTACATATTTCGTTGTATATGTACTTTCAAGACCATCTACATTTGTGTCAGAAATGAACAGTTTAAGCAGTATCCTTCAGCTGATTTCGACTTTGATTTTTGTGAAAATCGTGGCGAAAAAAGGGTTCAAGAAGCCGTTTATCTGGGCGCTTAGCATTGTAATCGCAGCAATCCTCGGATATATTGGAGTTGCAGTACTCAATGTTCCGCATATGACAGTTCTGATCATTGCGATTGTGATCGTGTTTGGTCTGGGTACAGGCGGTGTATATTATATTCCATGGACATCCTACACATTTATGGCAGATGTGGATGAAGTTGTAACAAACCGCCGTCGTGAAGGTATTTATGCAGGGGCGATGACAATGGCCGGAAAACTGATTCGTGCAAGTATTGTTTCTATTCTTGGATTTACATTGGCAGCGTTCGGATTTAAAGAAGGAGCAAGTGTACAGCCGGAGTCCGCATGTAATGCAATCATTGGAGTGATGCTCTTTGGATGCTGTGGACTGGCACTTCTCGGAATTATCTGTTCTGTCAAGATGAAGCTGACACAGGAGACACATAAAGTGGTCATTGCAGAGCTTGATCGTATCCACAATGGCGGAAAAATGTCAGATGTAGATCCAGAGGTGAAAAAGACGCTGGAGGAGCTGACAGGAGTTCCATATGAAAAATGCTTTGGAAATAATAATATCGGATATAAAGATAAACATCATAAAGCAGTCGCAGAATAAAGAACAAAAAGGCGTTTCCGGATGGAGGCGTCTTTTTGTTCTAGAAATAAAGATATACAAAAAATATAGAGTTATGTATAATCCAATTATAAATACAACAGGAACGGATATGGAAGGAGAAAAAACAGAATGAAATTAAAAAATATATTGATTGTTGTGAAAGATATTGAAAAATCAAAGCAGTTTTATCATAATTTGTTTGGGCTTGATATGGTGCTTGACAATGACGGAAATATAATCTTAACAGAAGGTCTGGTACTGCAGGAAGAAAAAATCTGGAAGAAATTCCTTGAAAAAGAAATTATTTCAGAGAGCAATTCCTGCGAACTATATTTTGAAGAGCGTGAGATAGAAAAATTTGTTCAAAAATTAGAAAAGTTGTATCCATCTATTCAGTATGTCAATCGTCTTACGACACATAGCTGGGGACAGAAGGTGGCCCGGTTTTATGATCTGGACGGCAATCTGATCGAGGTGGGAACGCCGATGTAAGTCTTGTTTGTGAAAAAGAGCAGACAGTGTATGGTGGCAAGTTGCAAAAAAACATTGCGAAAGAATCAAAGAGAACTGGATAGGTAAATTATGATCGGGGTGTCGATTTATAGCCGGATTTAATCAGGTTATGAGTCGGCATTTCCTTTATCCTACAAAACCAACTAAATATATTGACATTGTAGGAAATGAGTGGTAATATGCATACAACAAAATGAAAGGAGAAATGTAATGGACTGGGAAATTCTTTTGAAATACCTTCCCATGTATGAAAGAGCGGCATGGCTTACAATACAAATCGGCTTTATGGGCGTCGCAGGTGCTACGGTACTGGGATTGATCTGTGCAGTGATACAGTATGAGAGAATTCTTTTTTTTAGGCAAATAACAGCGATGTACATAGAACTCAGCAGAAATACACCACTTCTTGTGCAATTGTTTTTTATTTATTATGGATTGCCGAAGATTGGTATACAGACGGATCCGAAGATCTGCGGAATTGTAGGCCTTGCTTTTCTAGGAGGCGGCTATATGGCAGAAACATTTCGGAGTGGTCTGGAATCTGTTGCGGACATTCAGATAGACAGTGCGATAAGCCTGGGGATGAACCGGGCGCAGGTGATGTGGTATGTGATCATTCCGCAGGCTGTTTCTGTCAGTGTTCCTGCATTTGTGGCAAACATTATTTTTTTGTTGAAAGAAACCAGTGTATTCAGTGCAATCAGTTTAATGGATTTGATGTTTACGGCAAAAGATTTGATCGGACTTTATTATAAAACGACAGAAAGCCTGTTTTTGCTGGTTGTATTTTATCTGTTGATTTTGCTTCCGGTATCTGTAGCAGGAAGTCTTTTGGAAAGGAGAGTACGCTATGCCGGATTTGGGAATTGATGTCTTGCTGAAAGGACAAAATTTAATCAGATTGCTTGCAGGTCTTGGCACAGCGCTGCAGATTAGTATAATATCGGTAGCGATCAGTGTTCCTTTTGGAATTGTACTGGGAGTATTGATGACCTGGAGCAATCCGCTTATAAAAGTAATTTTAAGAATTTATCTTGAGATTGTCAGGATTATGCCTCAGATGGTTTTGCTGTTTCTTGTGTTTTTTGGTACGACCAGAGCATTTGGATGGGATTTGTCGGGTGAAAATGCATCGATTATCGTATTTTCGTTCTGGGGAACCGCTGAGATGAGTGATCTTGTAAGAGGGGCTTTGATCAGTGTTCCCAGACATCAGTATGAGAGTGGAGAAGCGCTGGCGATGAACAGGGTGCAGATCTATCGATACATTATTATTCCGCAGACATTAAGAAGGCTGGTTCCGCTGTCAATCAATCTGGTGACAAGAATGATCAAGACGACAAGTCTGATATTGATGGTGGGAGTTGTAGAAATTTTGAAAGTCGCACAACAGATCATAGAAGCAAATAGAATGTCCAGTCCAAATGCAGCATTTGGAGTTTACCTGGTTGTGTTGTTGCTGTATTTCATGGCATGCTGGCCGATCAGTATATTTGCAAAATATTTGGAAAAGAGATGGAGGGGATGATCTATGGCAGAGACATTGCTTACAATAAAACATCTGGTCAAGCAATATGGTGATCATATCGTTTTGAATGATATCAGTTTGGATATCAAAAAAGGAGAAGTGATTGTTGTAGTGGGGCCGAGTGGTTGCGGAAAGAGTACACTGCTTCGATGCGTCAATGCATTAGAGCCCATTCAGGGCGGAGTCATTAAATTAGGAGATATTCCGATAGAAGCGAAAAGCAAATCGCTAATCAGTATCAGACAGAAGATCGGAATGGTGTTCCAAAGTTATGATTTATTTCCGCATCTTACAGTGTTGGACAACATTCTGTTAGCACCGATGAAAGTGCAGAAACGAAAAAAAGAAGAGGTAACAGAAGAGGCAATGAAACTTCTGAGAAAAGTTGGATTGCAGGAGCAGGCAGGTAAGTTTCCAAGAGAACTGTCCGGGGGACAGAAGCAGAGAGTGGCGATTGTTCGTGCATTGTGTATGCATCCGGAGATTCTGCTGTTTGACGAAGTGACGGCAGCTCTGGATCCGGAGATGGTTCGGGAGGTTCTGGATGTGATATTGAATCTGGCAGCACAGGGAAACACGATGGTCATTGTGACGCATGAGATGCAGTTTGCACGTGCTGTTGCAGACAGAGTCGTGTTTTTGGATGAGGGTAAGATCATCGAAGAGGAACCGCCGGAGATATTTTTTAGAAATCCGAAAACAGAAAGAGCAAAACGATTTTTGAGTACATTTACATTTCACACAGTAAAACGTTAAATCAAGAGAAATTATAACAGATGGGAGATTATGATTATGAAAAAGCAGAAATCAAAAAAAGTAGCAGTACTTGCAGCGGTCGTATCCACAGTTTTTGCAGTGACAGCGTGCGGCAGCAAAGCGGAGGATTCTTCTTCAAAAGCAGAAAAATCAGATGCTGTTTACCGCACATTACAGGAAATAAAGGAAGATGGAACAATTAACATAGGCGTTTTTTCTGATAAAAATCCTTTTGGATATGTGGATGAGAATGGAACATATCAAGGTTATGATGTATATTTTGCGAACCGGATCGGGGAGGACCTCGGGGTAGATGTTAACTTTGTATCCACGGAAGCGGCAAATCGTATTGAGTATCTTCAGACGGGAAAAGTGGATCTGATTCTGGCAAACTTTACAGTAACAGATGAACGAAAAGGGGAAGTGGACTTCGCATTGCCATATATGAACGTAGCGCTGGGGGTTGTATCACCGGACAGTCATGTGATCAAGAGTCTGGATGATTGGGACAAGGGTGATCAGATGATCGTGATTTCCGGCACAACAGCAGAAACTTATCTGACAGAGAATTATCCGGATATTCCGTTACAGAAATATGACTCCTATGCAACCGCTAAGAATGCACTGGAAAACGGGAATGGAGCAGCATGGACAAATGATAATACAGAGGTTATCGCGTTTGCCCTGCAAAATAAGGGGTATACGGTCGGCATCTCTCAACTTGGAAATAAAGATACAATCGCACCAGCTGTCTCAAAAGGAAATGAAACGTTGTTAAACTGGATCAATAAGGAAATTCAATCTCTGGAAGGAGAACAGTTCTTCCATAAAGATTATGATGAGACGCTGGTAGCTACTTATGGAGAAGAGTACAAAGAAGAATTGGTTGTAGAAGGTGGAAAGATAGAATAGTTTTTAAAATGATGGCAGAAGCCTTACGCTTCTGCCATCATTTTGTCGTCTGCTTTTCAACAATATTTCCGGAAAACATCGTTCTGGAAGGCGGAATTTCTTTCTGGAATACCTGCATCATCTGCGATACGGCAGTGACGCACATATTCTACCCTGTTGTCGATGGTTGTGATCTCCGGTGTGCTGCAGGAGGCAAGCACGGAATTGTTATATCCGGTCACCTGAAAATCTTCTGGAATGCGCAGATGTTTTTTTAATGCATATTTTACAGCGCCGGCAGCCAGTTCATCATCTGCAGCCAGTACACAGTCGAAAGATGTGCCGTCTGCATCGAGTTGTTCCAAGATGGAACATGCTTTGTGCAGGTTGCCGGGTGCGGAAAACGCAATTTTTTTGGAAATGTCCAGTCCGTGTTCCGAACAGGAATCCAGAAAGCCCTTGACCTTTTTCTGTCCGCTGTAATTCAAAGTACGATACAGATAAATAGGAGAGGTTGCTCCGTTTGAAAAGATCAGGTCGGTCATATCCTTCAGTGCCATATAGTCATCACAGAGAATGGAGTAGATATTTTCTCCTTTTAACTCTCCGTTTAGGATGAATACAGGGATTTTGGAGGCGGCATCCAGAATATAGCGGTTTTCTTCCGGGGAATTCTCGATAAAATGAGAACCGATCAGAAGCACTGCATCCACGTTACGGGACAAAAGCAGGTGTAAATAACTCTGCTTTTCCTGCAGTTGGTATCCGGTACAGCAGAGCATAGATGCATAGGAGTTTTTGCGAAGCTCCCGCTCCAGATAATAAATGGCCTGCGCCTGATAAACATCCGAGGAGTCGGAGCAGAGAATCCCTACAGTGTGCATAGAGTTTAAGCCGAGGCTTCTGGCAAATGCGTTCGGTGTATAGCTGTTTTCCTCCATGACAGCAAGGACTTTCTTTCGGGTTTTGTCACTGACCTTGTCACTTCCGTTTAAAACCCGCGAAACAGTGGCGATGGATACTCCCGCTTTCTGGGAGATGTCATATATATTCATAAAATGAATTCTCCTTTAAAAAGATTCCAGGAATATGCGGGAATCTACGGCATTTTCGGGCGTACTGTTTTCAATCGTTGCCTGCAAAAAAGGAGCGCATGTACGCTGCCAGTGTAAGATTTCCGTGTAATCAAGATTTCCGGCACTTCCCGGTGCGCACGGCGTAAGAGTGCCGTTCTCAATAGTATAATCTTTTGCGTGGAGTAATGCAACGTCAGAACTGTTTCTTTCCAGCATTTCGTGAAAAATTACTTTCTGATCGGTGTGATTTCCTTCCCAGAGCATATTGACCGGATCGAAGATCAGTTTTAAATGCGGGGAAGAGATAAAATCCAGTGCCAGCCGGGCGCGTTTCGGGTTGTAGATAATATGTTTCCAGACTGGTTCAATGGCGATCGTAACGCTATAGTGCTGTGCATAATCAACTACAGTTTTCAGATTTTTTAAAAAGTAAACAAGAGCCTCTTCCTCGTGTGCTTCAGGGCAGAAAGAATATGTTGTGTTCGGACATCCGGTCTCTGTACCGAGAAGTGGTGAGCCCAGCCAGTGAGCAAACCGCATGTTCGCCTTGTATTCTTCGATGATCTCATTAAGCTGTGTCTGATCCGGATTGGCAAGATTGAGATAGCACCCGTAAATTGCAATATTTAAATTATTTTTCTCACATTCCCGGCGGATATGCGCGGCAAGACCGGGAGTTAGCCCGTGGCGGTCAATGCCGTATTCTTTGTAAATAATTTTAGAAGCCAGGTGAATGCAGGAAAAGCCCTGCTCCTTTGCAAGAGCAAGGCGGTTTTCCAGAGAAGTTGGTTCCATATCGTGAAGCCGGATTCCCACTTGAAGATTAGACATTCTTAAAATCCCCCTTCCTTAAGCTGCGTTCTGTTCGCGGAGCAGAACTTCTGTGTAGGCGAGGATTAAAGGGGCAACTCCATTTGCATCATTTTTTACGATTGGTTCCCTCATATAGTACTCAAATGTTCCTTCGCGCATGTCAATATTTCCGAGTCCTGCAACGAGACAAATATTGTCGAGCTGCAGAACACCGTCTTTTTCAGACAGATGGTTCTTGCAGATTCCTTCGAATGCGCGGTATCCGTATGAGTAGTAGGAAGCGTCTAAAAGACCGAGTCGGACTCCTTTCATGATGGCATAAGCGAAGATGGCAGAACCAGAAGTTTCCAGATAATTTGGCTTGATTCCTCCAAGGTTGATCACCTGATACCACATTCCGGTCTCTTCATCCTGATAAGGAAGCATGGCATCGATCAGTTCGCAGAACATCTCTTTCAATTCATCACGTTGTGAGTTCATGGATTCCGGTATGATCTCCCAGGTGTCGGCAATGGCCATTGCAAACCATCCTTCAGCGCGAAGCCAGAAATTGTTGGAAAGCCCTGTTACTTTATCGCACCAGAACATCTCTCTGGAAGAATCATATGCGTGGTAGTACAGTCCGTTTCGTTCGCAGCGCATGAGTTCGCGGACATTCTGGAACTGCCGGAAGCTGTCCATGCAGGCATTTCCGTTACAAAAAGAAAGTTCATATTGCATATAGAACGGCTGAGCCATATAAAGACCATCCAGCCAGATCTGGTTTGGATAAATTTCTTTGTGCCAGAAGTTTCCTTCTTTTGTACGAGGCTGTCCAAGGAGTTGAGAATAAATTGTATCCATGGCTTTTCGGTATTTTTCTTTTCCGGTCAGGTTGTACAGGCGGTACAGTGTTTTTCCTGCATTGACATTGTCCAGATTGTATTCTTTGGGATCATAATATTTGATGGATCCGTCTTCCTGTACGAAATAATCAATGAATTCATCGGCAAACTGCAGATAGCGTTCATCTTTTGTGATATCATAAAAAGTGATCAGAGCTTTGATCATGCAGCCGTCAATGTAATTCCAGGTGTTCGGTTTTCCGGCGCGGATTTTTTCGATATTCCATGCAGGTTCCTGCGGTGTGCTGTTTTCAATCAACTGTTTAATGTAATTATCTAAAATTTTCATTTTGAATACCTCCTTAATGTAAGTGCTAACATAGGCTTAAAATAAAGAAAAAACAGGAAAATAATAATTCGTTATTATGATAACATATGATGTGAAAAAAGTGTATTGTGTATTTTTGATAAATATATTGAATATTATTGTACAAAATAGATAATTGACAATTAAAAAACACAATGATAACATACGTTTGATAGGGAAAATGAAAATGTAAATAGGTGAAAATGAATAATGTAAGCTGTTACAATATATTAAAAATGTACAAAGGAGATCAAGATGGAATTAAAATTGATTTGGAAACATGCACGGGCAGCTGTGTTGGAATGCTGTGAAGGAAGTATCTATGAGATGGCGCAGCCTTGTCAGATTTATCTAAACGGAGAGTTTTATAAAGAAACAAAGCAGGTAGTGAATGTTCTGTATGACCTGGAACCTGAAAAAGAGTATTGTGTTGCGGTTCAAAAGGGAGAAGAAAAATCAGAAATCGTGTTTTGTACAGAGGCTCAGGATTATACGCTGAATGTGCGTGATTTTGGCGCAAAGGGAGATGGCATTCAGGATGATACGACATATATCCAGGCTGCGATCATGGCATGTCCGAAGAACAGTCGTGTGCTGATTCCCGAGGGAGTATACCGGATCACAAGTCTGTTTTTAAAAGATCATCTTACAATGGAACTGGCAAAAGGGGCAGTCCTTTCGGCATGCACAGAGCGTGAGAAATTCCCGGTTTTAAAAGGAATCTGCCAAAATGAAAATAAAGACAAAGAATACATTCTCGGAACATGGGAGGGAGATGCCTGTGATATGTTCTCCGGAATCATCACGGGAATCGGAGTGAAAGATGTGACGATTTACGGAGAAGGCACGATTGACGGAAACGCTTCCTGGGACAACTGGTGGTTTGAGGCGAAAAAGATCCGGATTGCTGCAAGACCGCGTATGATTTTTCTGAATCGGTGTGAGGATGTGAGGGTTGTGGGAATTACGGTACAGAACAGTCCGAGCTGGAATATCCATCCGTATTTTTCCAACCGCCTGCAATTTATCAAAGTAACGGTATTGGGACCAAAAGATTCTCCAAACACAGATGGATTGAATCCGGAATCTTGCGACGATGTAGAAATCACAGGATGTCTGTTCTCTGTAGGAGATGACTGCATTGCTGTGAAGTCCGGAAAGATTTCCGTGGGAGCAAAGTACAAAGTGCCGTCTTCCAATTTGAGGATTCGTCAATGTTGTATGCGGGACGGGCATGGCTCAATCACTCTGGGAAGTGAGATGGCGGCAGGGATCAGGAATCTGCAGGCAAGACAGTGTGTGTTTATTAATACGGATCGCGGACTTCGGATCAAAACGAGAAGAGGGCGTGGGAAAGATGCGATAATTGATGGTGTTTTGTTTGAAGATATCAAAATGGATTCTGTGCTGACTCCGTTTGTGATCAATTGTTTCTATTTTTGTGATCCGGATGGACACAGCGAATATGTACAGTGTAAAGAACCTCTTGCAGTGGATGAGAGAACTCCACAGATTAAAGAACTGTGTTTTAGAAATATTCAGGCAGAAAACTGTCATGTGGCAGCAGCATTTTTCTATGGACTCCCGGAACAGAAAATTGAGCGGGTGGAAATGAAACATGTGCAGGTCAGTTATGCAAAAGAAGCGGTCAGTGGACAGCCGGCAATGCTGGACGGGATCGATGAGAATATCTGCAAAATGGGAATTTTTGCAAGGAATATAAAGACACTTGTGCTGGAAGATATTCAGGTTACGGGACAGGATGGAGAGGCAATTTTAATGGATGGAATT
>OATE01000495.1_pt1 | contig 10271 bp, 9 predicted proteins | sample 1475901 | NCBI WGS metagenome assembly OATE01 (sample SAMEA2579944, study PRJEB22360) | human gut metagenome | reverse complement strand
GCAGGGCAGGCGTTACTGTGACGAACGTATCGGTCACAGGAGAAAAGACAGTACATGGCTCACACGGAATCGGTGTCGAGGCAGACGCCCTGTTTGAGGAGATGGAGTTTGAGGGAATGGATATGCTCGTACTGCCGGGTGGGATGCCGGGGACAAAGCATTTGAAAGAACACAGAGATTTGTGTATGTTGCTCAAAGAGTTTTATGCAAAAGAGCGTTATCTGGCAGCAATCTGTGCAGCGCCTACTGTATTTGGAGAACTGGGATTTCTGGAAGGCAGAAAAGCATGCTGTTATCCGGGCATGGAGTCAGGGCTTTCTCACGCAGAGACAAATGAAGAGCCGGTAAATGTAGACGGGCATATGATCACAAGCCGGGGACTGGGAACCGCGATTCCATTCGCATTGAAGCTGATCGAGCTCCTGTGCGGAAAGAAAAAGGCAGAAGAAATCGGGCATGGAGTAGTTTATTATTAAAAAGTACTGGAAATATTGAAGTGACTATGCTATACTAATTCAATGACTGCGAATATACAATTTGCGTTTGAATGGTACGAATCAAGGAGGAAATAGAAAGATGAGTTTACAGGTAGAAAAGTTAGAGCATAATATGGCGAAGCTTACAGTAGAAGTAGCTGCAGAAGATGTAGAGAAAGCACTGCAGGCAGCTTACTTAAAACAGCGCAAACAGATCAACATTCCGGGATTCCGTAAAGGGAAAGTTCCGCGTCAGATGATCGAAAAAATGTACGGACCGGAAGTATTCTATGATGAAGCAGCAAACAACATGATTCCGGACGCATATGCAAAAGCTTATGATGAAAGTGAACTGGACATCGTGTCTCAGCCGAAGATCGAGGTTGTACAGATGGAAAAAGGAAAACCGTTCATTTTCACAGCAGAAGTAGCTACAAAACCGGAAGTGACACTCGGAGATTACAAAGGACTGAAAGTAGATAAAGTATCTACAAGAGTGACACAGAAGGAAGTTGATGAAGAGATTGAAAAAGAGCGCGAGCGCAATGCAAGAACAATCGAAGTGACAGACCGCGCAGTTCAGGATAAAGATGAAGTAACATTAGATTTCGAAGGATTTGTAGACGGTGTTGCATTTGAAGGTGGAAAAGGAGAAGATTATCCGCTGACAATCGGTTCCGGATCATTCATTCCTGGATTTGAAGAGCAGCTGATCGGAGCTGAGATCGACAAAGAAGTAGAAGTGAATGTGACATTCCCGAAAGAGTATCACTCTGAAGAGCTTGCAGGAAAAGATGCTACATTCAAGTGTACAGTACACACAATCAAAGCAAAAGAGCTTCCGGAGCTGGATGATGAATTTGCTTCTGAAGTTTCTGAATGTGAGACAATGGACGCATACAGAGCGGAAGTAAAGAAAAACATCAAAGAGCGCAAAGAGAGAACCGGAAAAGAAAAGAAAGAAAACCAGGCAGTAGATCAGGCAATCGAGAACGCACAGATGGATATTCCGGAAGCAATGATCGAGTTCCAGGTAAGACAGATGGCAGATGATTTTGCACGCCGCATTCAGCAGCAGGGTCTGACTGTAGAACAGTACTTCCAGTTTACAGGAATGACAGCAGAGAAGATGATGGAAGAGATGAGACCACAGGCTGAAAAGAGCATCAAGACAAGACTGGTTCTGGAAGCGATCGTAAAAGCTGAGAACATTGAAGTTTCTGATGAGCGTGTAGAAGAAGAACTCACAAAAATGGCGGAAGCATACCAGATGGAAGTGGAAAAACTCAAAGAGTTTATGGGAGAGAACGAGAAGAAACAGATCAAAGAGGATCTTGCAGTTCAGGAAGCAATCACTCTGCTTGTAAACGAATCTGTAGAGGGATAATCTGTTCTGGTACATAACAGTACCGTGAATCCGCAGTGAGAGGGGGCCGCAGGCAGCGGCAGATTAAGTCAGCATAATAAGGAGGAAAAGCAAATGAGTTTAGTACCTTATGTTATTGAACAGACAAGCCGTGGAGAGCGCTCTTACGACATTTATTCAAGACTGTTAAAAGAAAGAATCATTTTTCTGGGAGAAGAGGTCAATGATGTATCTGCGAGTGTGATCGTAGCACAGCTTCTTTTCCTGGAAGCGGATGATCCGAATAAGGATATCCAGTTATATATCAACAGCCCGGGAGGTTCCGTGACAGCGGGACTGGCAATCTACGATACCATGCAGTACATCAAATGTGATGTTTCTACAGTTTGCATCGGTATGGCAGCAAGCATGGGGGCATTCCTTCTTTCCGGTGGAGCGAAGGGAAAACGTTTTGCGCTTCCAAACGCAGAGATCATGATTCATCAGCCATCCGGCGGAGCACAGGGACAGGCAACTGAGATTTCGATCGCAGCAGAGCACATCCTGAGAACCCGTCAGAAATTGAACGAGATTATGGCAGCAAACACAGGGCAGCCATTGGAGACGATCAAGGCTGATACAGAACGTGATAACTTCATGTCTGCAGAAGAAGCAAAAGCTTATGGATTAATAGATGAGGTAATTGCCAAACATTAATGTTGTGTCGGCAATATGAGGTGAGAGTGATATGGCAGGAAAAGCAAGTGATGATATAGTAAGATGCTCCTTCTGTAATAAGCCGCAGTCTCAGGTGAGAAAGCTGATCGCAGGGCCGAACGGCGCTTATATCTGTGATGAGTGTATCGAGGTCTGCTCGGAGATTATAGAAGAAGAGTTTGAATACGATGATGACAGAAGAGAATTTGATGATATCAATCTTTTGACACCAGAGGAGATCAAGGCATTCCTTGATGAATATGTAATCGGACAGGACGAGGCAAAGAAGGTTCTTTCTGTTGCTGTATACAATCATTACAAGCGGATCATGGCAGGTTCTGATCTGGGCGTGGATCTGCAGAAGAGTAATATTCTGATGCTTGGACCGACCGGATGCGGAAAGACTCTGCTTGCCCAGACCCTCGCAAAGATACTGAATGTTCCGTTTGCCATCGCAGATGCGACAGCTCTGACAGAGGCCGGATATGTGGGGGAAGATGTAGAAAGCATCCTCCTGAAAGTGATTCAGGCAGCAGATGGCGATATTGAACGTGCAGAGCATGGTATTATTTATATTGATGAGATTGACAAGATCACAAGAAAGTCTGAGAATCCTTCCATTACCAGAGATGTATCCGGAGAGGGAGTTCAACAGGCGCTTTTAAAGATCATTGAGGGAACCGTTGCATCTGTTCCGCCGCAGGGCGGAAGAAAGCATCCGCATCAGGAACTGATCCAGATAGACACGACCAATATTTTGTTTATCTGCGGCGGTGCATTTGAAGGGATTGATAAGATCATTGAGACCAGACTGGATAAGAAGTCGATCGGCTTTAATGCAGAGATAGCTAAGAAGCATGAGGAGGATAGATGTACTGCTGCATCAGGTGCTTCCGCAGGATCTGGTGAAGTTTGGTCTGATTCCGGAGCTGGTAGGACGAGTTCCTGTTACAGTATCTCTGGATCTTCTGGATAAAGAGGCTTTGATCCGGATTCTGACAGAACCGAAGAGCTCTCTTGTGAAGCAGTATCAGAAGCTGATGGAACTGGACGGCGTAAAGCTGGAGTTTGATAAAGCAGCTCTGGATGCGATTGCAGAGACCTCTCTGGCAAGGAAAACGGGAGCCAGAGGATTAAGAGCCATTATGGAAGATATTATGATGGATACAATGTTCCGTGTACCATCTGATGATACCATCAAAGGATGTATGATTACAAAAGATGTTGTGGAAGGAAAGGGTCAGCCATTGTATGAGTGCGATGGAGAAGAGAGAAAATCTTTTCTGACATCTGAAAGTGCATAGATAACACAGGCGGGTGCATAGGGAGGACCATGTACCCGCTTGTTTTGATTTTGGATAAAACAAAAAGCAGGAGGAAAATACAGGTGAACAGAGAAATAAAAAGCCTTCCGATGGTAGCTCTGCGTGGAATGACTATCATGCCGGAAATGGTAGTACATTTTGATGTGAGCAGAGAAAAATCAATCGCAGCAATTCAGGAAGCCATGGCGGGAGACCAGAAGATTTTTCTTGTGGCACAAAGATCAATAGAAACAGACGATCCTACACAGGAAGATGTTTATGAGGTTGGAACTGTTGGAACGATCAAACAGATCATGAAGCTTCCAAAGCATATCGTCCGGGTACTTGTTTCAGGAGAAACAAGAGGAATCTTAAAACAGCTTCAGCAGGATACGCCGTATCTGCGGGCAGAGGTCGAGGTGATCGATGAGTCTGATCTTGTCATTCAGGATGATCTAAATGGAGAGGCAATGGCAAGGAGTCTTAAAGATACTTTTCTGGACTATGCCGCTCGCAACGGAAAAATGTCAAAAGAAGCAGTGGCAGAGATTTTGGAGATCAAAAACCTGAAAAAGCTGGTGGATGAGATTGCTGCAAACACGCCTTTTTATTATGTTGATCAACAGGAAATCCTCGGAAAAGTGGATTTTTGGGAGAGATATGAGACATTGGCGTTTAAGCTGGTCAACGAAGTGCAGATCATGGATATCAAAGATGAACTGCAGCAAAAGGTGAAGGAACGTGTGGATAAGCATCAGAAAGAATACATTCTTCGGGAGCAGCTGAAGCTGATCCGGGAGGAGTTGGGGGATGATTCTACATTGTCCGATGCGGAAGAATTTGAAAAAGCAGCAAAGAATCTGAAAGCGCCAAAAGAAGTGAAGGAAAAGCTGAAAAAAGAAATCAGCAGATTCAAAAGCTCACTGAACAGTCCGGCAGAAAGCGGTGTGATACGGACCTATATTGAAACATTGCTTGAGATGCCGTGGGATAAAGCCGGGAAGGACAATCAGGATATCAAATATGCAGAGGAAGTGCTGGAAGCAGATCATTATGGTCTGGAACAGGTCAAAGAACGAATTCTGGAATTTCTGGCAGTACGTTCTCTGACGAAAAAAGGGGAGAGCCCGATCCTGTGTCTGGTGGGACCGCCGGGAACCGGAAAAACATCGATCGCCAAATCTCTTGCAAAGGCACTGAAGAAGCCGTATGTAAGGATTTCACTTGGCGGAGTGCGGGATGAGGCAGAAATCCGGGGACACAGAAAAACATATGTAGGAGCAATGCCCGGACGCATTGCAAATGGAATTCGTCAGGCAGGTGTCAAGAATCCGTTGATGCTTCTGGATGAAATTGATAAAGTCAGCACAGACTATAAGGGAGATACGTTCTCTGCGCTTCTGGAAGTACTGGACAGTGAACAGAATTACAAATTCCGTGATCATTATCTGGAAGTTCCGCTGGATCTGTCGGAAGTGCTGTTTATTGCCACTGCAAATTCACTGCAGACGATTCCGCGTCCGCTTCTGGACCGTATGGAAGTGATCGAGGTGACCAGCTACACAGAGAATGAGAAGCTGCATATTGCGACAGAGCATTTGATCCCAAAACAGCTGGAGAAAAATGGTCTGAAGAAAGAACAGCTGAAAATAAGCAAAAATGCAGTCTGGAAGATTGCATCCAACTATACAAAAGAAGCGGGAGTACGTCAGCTGGAGAGAGAAATCGGCAATATTTGCAGAAAAGCAGCAAAAGAAATACTTACAACCGGGAAAAAGAGTGTTACAATTACAGAGAAGAATCTGTTCAAATATCTGGGAAAAGAGAAGTTTACGTATCAGATGGCAAATGCAGCGGATGAGATCGGGATTGTGCGTGGACTGGCATGGACAAGTGTGGGTGGGGATACCCTCCAGATCGAAGTGAATGTGATGCCTGGAAAAGGAGAGATCATGCTCACTGGTCAGCTTGGAGATGTGATGAAAGAATCGGCACGGACCGGGATCAGCTATATCCGTTCTGTCAGCAGAGATTATCAGATTGCGGATGACTTTTTTGAAAAACATGATATCCATGTACATATTCCGGAGGGTGCAGTGCCCAAAGACGGTCCGTCAGCCGGAATCACCATGGCAACTGCAATGCTTTCTGCGATCACAGAACAAAAGGTGCGTGCAGATATTGCCATGACAGGAGAAGTGACTCTGCGCGGACGTGTACTGCCGATTGGAGGATTAAAGGAAAAGCTTCTGGCTGCGAAAAATGCCGGGATAAAAACAGTTCTTGTTCCCAAAAAGAATCTGGCAGATGTAGAAGAGCTTTCTCAGGAAATCACAAAAGGACTCGAGATCCTGCCTGTAGAGCATATGGAGGAAGTGCTGAAGGCAGCATTTGTGTCAGAAGATCAGGATAAAATATCCGGAGGGGAGTAAACTATGGTAATAAAGAATATCAATCTGGAAACTGTTTGTGGAATTACAAGTAAATTGCCGGAAAATGAAAAACCGGAGATTGCGTTTGCGGGGAAATCCAATGTGGGTAAGTCATCCCTGATCAATGCGCTGATGAACCGAAAATCGTATGCCCGGATCTCTGCCACACCGGGAAAGACACAGACGATTAATTTTTATAATATCAACGAGGAACTTTATCTGGTGGATCTGCCGGGATACGGATATGCGAAGGTTTCCGAAAAAGAAAAGATCCAGTGGGGAAATCTGATCGAGCGGTATCTGCATACATCAAAACAGTTGAAAGCAGTCTTTCTTCTGATCGACATCCGGCATGACCCTTCGGCAAATGACAAGATGATGTATCAGTGGATCGTCGATCAGGGATTTCAGCCGATCATCATTGCTACAAAGCTGGATAAATTAAAACGCAGTCAGGTGCAGAAGCATGTGAAGATGTTAAAAACAGGTCTGAATCTGCTTCCGGGAACAAAAGTAATCCCGTTTTCTTCGGTTACAAAGCAGGGAAGAGACGAAATCTGGGATCTGGCTGAGCGGGAATATCTGTTTCCGGAAAGATTTTTGGAGGATGAAACGAAAGAATAATTTCGGAGAATGATAGAGTAAACAGGAAAAGCACGATGCGGGAAGGAGATTTTTATGGAGCGAAAGAGACCTTACTGGCAAGTGGCGGTAAGTCTTATGTTCAGTATACTGGCAACGGCTGCGTTTATTATCCTGGGCGTAAAAGCAATCGGATTTCTCATGCCGTTCGTTGTGGGCTGGATCATTTCTGCCATTGCGACACCTCTGGTGAACTGGCTGGAAAAGCGATTGAAGATCGTAAAGAAGCTGGGAACAGCAATGATTGTTATCATGGTCATTGGGCTGATCGTTTTAGTGGGATATTTTGCAGTCAGCAGGATTGCAGTGGAAGTGACAGATCTGGTATTTCCTATCTCACGCATCCCCTCTTCCGGATATTTATGCACAGCTGGAAGAGGGGATGCGTGAGATTGGAAATACCTTATCCGGTGTGTTCAGCAGGCTTCCCCGGGGAGTGCAGAATGGGTGGACAACGATAGTGGAGAATCTGGATACTTATATGGGGAATCTTGTTTCGAAAATCAGCGAGCCGACGGTGACGGCTGCGGGAAATTTTGCAAAAAGACTTCCGTCCTATCTGATTTCTTTCATTGTTGCGATACTGGCAGCTTACTTTTTTACAATCCAGAGAGAAGAAGTGATCGCATGGTTTCATAAAATCGCACCGCCGTCTGTGGAAAAGAGGATGATCCTGGTGATGGATAATCTGAAATATGCAGTAGGCGGATATTTCAAGGCGCAGTTTAAGATCATGGGTGTTGTTTTTTTGATCCTGTTTGCCGGATTTCTTGTGCTTGGAATTCATTATGCGGTTTTGGTTGCATTTTTGATTTCATTTTTGGATTTTCTGCCATTTTTTGGAACGGGAACTGCGTTGATCCCATGGGCAATTTACTCCGTATTTATCGGTGAATATAAAATTACAGCCGGTCTGGTGATCATCTATGCAGTTTTCCAGGTAGTGCGTCAGCTTTTGCAGCCAAAGCTGGTAGGTGACAGCATGGGAATGAATCCGCTGGTGACACTGCTGCTTTTATATGTGGGATATAAGATCAAGGGAGTCTTTGGTATGATTCTGGCAGTTCCGTTGGGACTGGTATTGATCAATATGTGTCAGGCCGGTGCATTTGATTATATTCTGGATGACGTGAAGATTCTGGTTGAAGGGATACTGGGACTTCGCGAAGAGCTTCCTCAAGGGCAAAAAGAAAATTCAGATAACACTTGATTCCAAGAATGAGAGTGTTTATAATATCAACAGAAACAAAAAAGGGGTGCTTGCAGAAAGCAGGCTGAGAGAAAGCTGGATCGCTTAAAACCCGTAACCTGATTTGGATAATGCCAACGTAGGGATATACAGAGAAAGTGATAGGATCTGAGAAGAAAAATTGCTGCTGTAATGCGTTTGCGTTGCAGCAGCTTTTTGCATACTCCGCGGCGGGCATGGAAAGGAATGCATATGAGAAACTATACAACACAGATGGAAGCAGCGAGAAAACAGATTGTGACAAAAGAACTGGAGATCGTGGCACAAAAAGAACATATGACGACCGAAGAGCTGATGCCGCTGGTGGCAGAAGGAAAGGTTGTCATCTGTGCCAACAAAAATCACACCTGTATTGATCCGGAAGGAATCGGTTCGATGCTGCGTACAAAGATCAATGTAAATCTGGGAGTTTCAAGAGACTGTAAAGATTACGATGTGGAGATGCAGAAGGTGATGCAGGCAGTTGAGATGGGCGCACATGCCATCATGGATCTGTCTTCTCATGGAAATACAATTCCATTTCGAAGAAAGCTGACCAGTGAGTGTCCGGCGCTGATCGGTACTGTTCCAATCTATGATTCCGTGATCCACTATCAAAGGGATCTGGATACGCTGACTGCCAGAGATTTTATCGATGTGGTCCGTCTTCACGCACAGGATGGAGTGGATTTTGTGACACTGCACTGTGGCATTACGCGTAAAACAATCGAGCAGATTCGGCAGCATAAGCGAAAAATGAACATCGTATCCAGAGGTGGTTCTCTTGTATTTGCGTGGATGTGTATGACAGGGGAAGAAAATCCATTTTATGAATATTATGATGAGATTCTGGATATTTGTCGGGAATATGATGTGACGGTTTCACTCGGTGACGCATGCAGACCAGGATGTCTTGCAGATGCAACGGACGTCTGCCAGATCGAGGAGCTGGTGCGTCTGGGCGAACTGACCAGGCGGGCATGGGAGAAGGATGTTCAGGTGATGGTGGAAGGTCCGGGACATATGCCTCTGGATCAGATCGAGGCAAATATGAAAGTGCAGCAGTCCATTTGTCAGGGAGCGCCGTTTTATGTATTGGGACCACTTGTGACAGATATTGCTCCGGGATATGACCATATTACTTCTGCGATTGGCGGAGCCGTGGCAGCATCGGCAGGAGCGGCATTTTTGTGCTATGTGACACCGGCAGAGCATCTGGCTCTTCCGAATCTGGAAGATGTAAAACAGGGAATCATGGCGTCTAAGATTGCGGCACATGCGGCAGATATTGCAAAAGGAGTGCGGGGAGCAAGACAGGCAGATGACAGGATGGCACAAGCCAGAAGAAATCTGGACTGGGAAGCACAGTGGGAGTGTGCCATGGATCCGGAGACGGCAAAACGGATCTGGAATGAGAGAAAGCCTGAACATGAGGATACTTGTTCCATGTGCGGAAAATTCTGTGCGGTGCGAAGTATGAACAAGGCACTTGCAGGCGAACATATTGATATTTTATAGAAACAGAATTTGCAATATAACCAGGCAGGATATGTTCCCGTAAAAAGGAAGGCATCCTGCCTGGTTTTTATTTTGAAGCTATTGTGTCTTCTCTGCGTATTCAGCAGCAAGTGTATCAAATTCTTCTGCGTGAGTCGGATACCAGACGTCAAAGGTACTGTCTGCTGCGGCAATTCGTTTTCCGAGAGCTGCGAAAAATTCCGGGATTACAGTCTCCAGAAGAACACCTTTTTCGATGCCCAGATGTGCTCCAGGTTCTTCGCTGTCTCCGTTTACAAATAATTTGAATGCAGGTTCCATTTTTCCATCCACCCGTTTGGAGTGTCCGACAAGACCGATACTTCCCGCCTGATGGCTTCCGCAGCTGGAAGGACATCCGGAAATATGGATACATGGAAGGACTCTGTCGGCGAACTGTTCCTTGCGGACCCGCTGAATGCAGGACTCTAACAGTGCATAGGAATTGCTCAGTCCGTGTTGGCAGATTGGAACGCCAATGCAGCTGACACTGCTTTCAAATAAAGAAGCAGCTCCGTCTTTTGTGGCTTCTAACACAGCAGGTACTTCTTTTGCAGTCAGATTGATGATATACAAGGTGCCGTCCGGTGA
>OATE01000455.1_pt1 | contig 11228 bp, 7 predicted proteins | sample 1475901 | NCBI WGS metagenome assembly OATE01 (sample SAMEA2579944, study PRJEB22360) | human gut metagenome | reverse complement strand
GGGATTTTTCCACCTAATTCCCGTATAATGACAAAAATTTTTAATCGTTTTTTTGTTATGAATATTGTCCGAGTTGCATTAGCCGTACCGCTTCCCCGATTTTTTGATTATCTCTCTTCACCTGACTTGGCGCCAATCGTTGGTGGACGAGTGTTGGTGCCTTTTGGTTCGCAAAAACGAGTCGGTATCGTGGTGGATTTGCCAGCTTCTTCGGATGTCGCAAAAGAGAAGTTAAAACCGATTATTGATGTACTTGATAATGAATCACTCTTTAATTCGACAACTTGGGATTGGTTAGCTTGGTCCGCTAATTATTATCGTGCAGCATTAGGCGATGTGTTGTTTCAAGCCTTGCCAGTCAAACTTCGTAATGGAGAAAGTGCGGTTAAAAATGACCGCACTTTTTGGCGTATTACGGACCTTGGAAAACAAGCGTTAGAATTGGGTGCATTAAAACGCGCTAAAAAACAAATTGAAGCCTTAAATTTGTTGCTAACGCAAGATCTAGAAAAAGGTAACAATGAAATCAGTTCCGCAATTTGGTCAGCCCTTAAAGGCAAAGATTATGTGGAAGAGATTATTGTGCCTACTGAACAAAAAAGTTGGCAGCAAGCTCTAGGGGATAATCCTTTAGTTAATCTTGATAACCGATTGACCTTAAACAAGCAACAAGCCCTTGCATTTAGCCAGTTGCTTTTCCAAGAAGGCTTTAATGTGTGGTTGTTAGAGGGCGTAACTGGTTCGGGCAAAACCGAAATCTATCTGCAATACATTGAAGAGGTGTTAAAGAAAGGCAAGCAGGTTTTAGTGCTTGTTCCTGAAATTGGGCTTACCCCTCAGACAGTGAGACGGTTCCAAGCACGTTTTAATGTGGAAATTGATGTATTGCATTCCAACTTGAACGATACGCAACGCTTAAATGTCTGGGAGCGTGCAAGAACGGGGCAAAGTGCAATCGTGATCGGTACGAGATCGGCACTTTTTACCCAATTTTCAGATCTCGGCTTAATTATTTTAGATGAAGAACATGACGGCTCGTTTAAACAGCAAGATGGTTGGCGTTATCATGCAAGAGATTTAGGCGTTGTTTTAGCGCAAAAGCTCAATATCCCTATCTTATTAGGTTCTGCCACACCAAGTTTGGAAAGTGTGAATAACGTACAAAATGGTAAATATCATCATTTGGTCTTATCAAAAAGAGCCGGAAATGCGACCGCACTTCGCCAGTTTGTGATTGATTTAAAACATCAACGAATTCAAAACGGCTTATCCGAACCGCTATTGCAACGTATGCAAGAACACTTAGAAAAAGGCAATCAAGTATTGTTATTCCTTAATCGACGTGGATTTGCACCTGTGTTGTTATGTCATGAATGTGGCTGGATTGATGAATGTCATCATTGCGAAAAACCTTATACTTATCACCAAAATCAGCGTGTTTTACGCTGCCATCATTGTGGCGCACAAAAAACAGTGCCGATGCAATGTGGTCATTGTGGTTCAACGCATTTAGTCACAACGGGGTTAGGCACTGAACAACTGGAGGAAACCCTAAAAGCACGTTTCCCACAATACAATATTGCACGTATCGATCGCGATAGTACTGCGCGAAAAGGCAAGCTTGAAGGTTATTTAGAGGATATTCAGCAAGGTAAAAGTCAGATTTTAATTGGCACACAAATGTTAGCCAAAGGACATCATTTCCCGAATGTCACGTTGGTTGCTTTAGTGAATGTAGATAATGCCTTGTTTTCCCTTGATTTCAGAGCCGAAGAACGTTTAGCGCAGCTTTATGTACAAGTGGCAGGGCGCTCAGGCAGAGCCGAAAAACAGGGCGAAGTGGTTTTGCAGACACATTATCCAGATCACCCGTTATTAACTACCTTGCTTGAAAAGGGTTACCAAGCCTTTGCAGAAGAAACCTTGAAGCTACGCCATAATATGGGCTTGCCTCCGTTTAGTTTCCAGGCATTGTTTAAAGCACAATGTCGTCATTCTGAAGAGGCGGAAAATGCATTGTCGCAATTAGCCTCTTTCTTCTATGAACAAAAAATAGAAGGCTTGCAAGTGTTGGGGCCGATTCCCGCACCGTTCAGCAAAAAAGCAGGGCAGTATCGTTGGCAGTTACTATTACAGCACGCGTCTCGAAAACAATTACAGGCGGCATTAAGTCGATATTCGCCAGAGCTGATAAAGTCTTCTCAAGTGCGGTTGATTTTGGACGTGGATCCATTGGATTTGAGCTAACAAAAATTCCCTAGAAAAATGCACAGTTTTTCAGTAGAATTAAGCGTTTTTTATACTCTAAGTTTAATTTATCGAATATTTTAGGATTTTATCGTGGCTCATCGAGATTTTGCCGGTCGAAGCGGCTCAAAAAATAATAAAAAGAAAGCAAAGAAACGTTTTAATCGTAATACCTTAATTGGTCTTGCGTTGGTGGCGGTATTAGGTTTTGGGTTAGGGCTTTACTTCTTAAAAAGTAAAACGCCTGAACCTGTCGTGACAACAACGGTTCAACCGGAAAAACCGCAACCGAAAAGTGTACTACCAAATCGCCCAGAAGAAGTGTGGCACTATATTAAAGAATTAGAAACCCGTACGGTGCCGGTGGATAATAATCCTTCTTCCGTTGAAAAAAATATGCGTTTGACGGAAGAACAACGTCAAGTGCTCATCCAAATGGAAAAAGAGCAAAAGGCTGCAGAAGAAGCGAAAAAATTAGAAGCTCAACGTAAAGAGCAAGAAGCAGCGAATGCAGAAAAAGCCGCGGCTCAAGCACAGCAAACTCAACCAGCACAGACAGCTCAAACTCAGCCAGCTCAGCAAACAGCAAAAACGGAAGTGAAAAAGCCTGAGCCAGTTAAAAAAACAGAGCCAGTTAAAAAGCCTGAACCTCCGAAAAAAGTAGAAGTAGTGAAGGCGGAACCAGCTAAAACGGAACCAGCTAAAACTGAGCAACCGAAAAAAGCAGAACCAAAACCAGCAGAACAACAAGTACAGGCTGGTGGTAAAAAATTTGGTTTACAATGTGGTGCATTTAAAAATCGTGCGCAAGCAGAAAGCTTACAAGGTCGTCTAGCGATGGCTGGCGTAAATGCACAAATTGCGACAAGTGAAGAATGGAACCGCGTACGTGTAGGACCATTTGGTAGTCGAGATGCAGCAACAGCAGCACAAGATAAAGCAAAATCAGTGGCGAGTTGCGTTGTGATTGGAATGTAATTCAGAATTTAAAAGTGCGGTTAAAAATAACCGCACTTTTTTTATATTTTCACTTGCCAAAAAATGAAAAATCAATAAAATGAACGTACATTCATTTTCGATATTCATCTTAAATGACCTTTCTCATATATAATCCTAAGAATTTAATTTTTTATTATGCGACAAGTAAAAGCCTCTAAAACGAAGCTTGATGTCAGAGAGCAGATCTTTGATGCAACAGATCGTCTTATGGCAAAAGAAGGATTACATTATCTTTCTATGCATAAGTTAGCCAAGGAAGCAGGCATCGCAGCAGGTACGATTTATCTTTATTTTAAGAGTAAAGACGAGTTATTAGCACAATTTGCTCGTCGAGTGTTCAATAAGTTTGCTGTGGCGATTGAAGAAGGTTTTGATGAAAGCCAATCTTTTTTCGAGCAATACAGAAAAATGTGGTGGAATATTTGGCATTTTCTTCAAGAAAATCCAACGATTCTGTTAAACATGAGCCAATATCGATCTTTACCAGAGTTTATTGAAACCTGCAAAGAAATGGAGCATTCGTGTTGGGAACACTTTTGTCTCAAGGGACAAGCCGCAAATGTGTTAGCTGATTTAGATCCTCACATGTTATTTTTGCTGAGTCTTAAAACAGCAATAGTTTTAGCCTCAGATATCAAGTTTCTCGGTACGGCAGTAACCGATGCGATGTTAGAATCTGTCATTGAACGCTCTTGGCGTGCAATTCAGAAATAGTCATTTTATTGTCTTAATGGAGTTTTCCAAATGAGTATAACTCAAACTGATAAACCAAAGCGTTCACACGTTTTCTTTTTGAAATTAGCGTTAGGCGTATTTGTGTTAATTTTTGCAGCAATGATTTTCCTTAATCAAATGAAGGCAAAAGGCATTGCTGATTTCTTGGCAAATAAACCAGAAACAGCATCCCCTGTAACAGCGATGACAGTAAAGGCTTCAGAATGGACGCCAATTATTGAAACGACAGGTATTGTTCGTCCGAACCAAGGGGCGATGTTAAGCGCTCAAAGTGCAGGAACCGTGTCTAAAGTGCTCGTGCAAAATGGACAGAGCGTGAAAAAAGGGGATTTGTTAGTTGAGTTAGATAGCTCGGTTGAGCGTGCAAGCTTACAAGCCGCACAAGCTCAGGTGGTGTCATTGCGTCAAACTTATCAACGTTATGCAAACCTTGCGGGCAGCGGGGCTGTTTCTCGTCAAGAATTAGATAATGCAAAAGCAGCTTATGAAGCACAAGCGGCAAATATTGAGTCATTAAAAGCGGCAATTGAACGTCGCCAAATCGTGGCACCATTTGATGGTAAAGCCGGTATCGTAAAAGTGAATGTTGGTCAGTACGTTTCAAATGGGACTGAAATTGTGCGTGTGGAAGATCGTTCTTCTATGAAAGTGGATTTTGCGATTGCTCAAAACCTATTAGATAAATTGCATATTGGTCAAAAAGTAACGGCTACGGCAGACGCACGTAAAGGTGAAACCTTTGCAGCAAAGGTTACCGCAATTGAGCCAGCAATTAATTCTTCAACGGGTTTAGTCGATGTTCAAGCAACGTTTGAACCAGAAGACGGTGCAAAATTATTATCCGGAATGTTTACTCGCTTAAATGTCGCTTTACCAACTGAGCATAATCAAATCGTTGTGCCACAAGTGGCAGTGAGCTACAACATGTATGGCGAATCGCTTTATATTTTGACCGCACTTTCCGATGAAGATATTGAGAAATTAGGCGGAGCAGAAAAAGCGGCGAATATGTACCGTGCAAAATCAATCACTGTATTTACGAAAGATCGTCAAGGTATTTATGCACAATTAAAAGGCGATGAAGTTAAAGTCGGCGATAAAATTGTGACCGGCGGTCAGCAAAACTTAAGTAACGGTGCATTAGTCTCTGTTGCAGATAAAGCGGGCGTAGGTACTGAACAACCTGCGAATAAAACGAATCTTTAATTAGGAAAAGCGAATGAAATTTACCGATATATTTATTCGTCGTCCTGTTTTGGCGGTTTCGATTAGCTTGTTAATCATTATTTTAGGATTACAAGCGATCTCGAAATTGGCTGTGCGCGAATATCCGAAAATGACCACGACGGTGATTACGGTGACCACTGCATATCCAGGGGCGGATGCGAACTTAATTCAAGCGTTTGTTACTTCCAAAATTGAAGAGGCGGTAGCGCAAGCAGATAATGTGGACTATATGTCTTCAAGCTCTAGCCCAAGTACGTCAACTGTCACCGTAAAAATGAAATTAAATACGGATCCGAATGCGGCCTTGGCAGATGTTTTAGCTAAAGTTAACTCAGTTCGTTCTGAATTACCAAGTGGTATTGAAGATCCAACGATTTCTTCATCAACCGGTGGTTCGGGGATTATGTATATTAGTTTCCGTTCTGACAAGCTTGATGCAAGCCAAGTGACTGACTATATTCAACGCGTAGTCAAACCTCAGTTCTTTACTGTAGAAGGGGTGGCGAGTGTGCAGATCTTTGGTGCATCTGAGTACGCACTTCGTATTTGGTTAGATCCAGAAAAAATGGCGGCTCAAAACCTTTCTGCCACACAAGTGATGTCCGCATTATCAGCGAATAACATTCAAACAGCAGCAGGTAATGATAATGGCTATTTTGTAACCTATAAAAACAAAGTAGAAACCACGACAAAATCGGTTGAAGAATTAGGTAACTTAATTGTGACGTCTAACGGTGATAAGTTAGTACGTTTACGCGATATCGCTGATATTGAATTAAATAAATCAAGTGATAGCTCACGTGCGGTAGCGAATGGCGCAGATTCCGTTGTATTAGCGATTAATCCAACTTCGTCAGCAAACCCATTAACGGTAGTTGCGAAAGTGCGTCCGCTATATGACAGTATTAAAAATAATCTGCCGGATGCTATTGAATCTGACATCTTATATGACCGTACAATTGCGATTAATAACTCCATTAATGAAGTAATCAAAACGATTGTTGAGGCAACGCTGATCGTGTTGGTGGTGATTACCATGTTTATTGGTTCATTCCGTGCGATGTTAATCCCGGTTATCACCATTCCGATTTCATTAATTGGGGTAATCATGTTGCTTCAATCATTTGATTTCTCTATTAACTTGATGACTTTGCTGGCATTGGTTCTAGCCATTGGTTTGGTGGTGGATGATGCGATTGTGGTATTGGAAAACGTAGACCGCCACATTAAGTTAGGTGAAACACCATTCCGTGCGGCGATTATTGGTACGCGTGAAATTGCCGTTCCGGTTATTTCCATGACTATAGCCTTGATTGCGGTATATTCTCCAATGGCGTTAATGGGCGGTATTACGGGTACGTTGTTTAAAGAGTTTGCTTTAACCCTTGCTGGAGCAGTATTTATTTCCGGTATCGTAGCATTAACGCTTTCACCAATGATGACCAGTAAATTGCTAAAATCCAATGAGGCTCCAAGTAAATTGGAACAACGAGTAGAGCATACCCTTAGTAAAGTGAATGCAGCTTATGCGTATGTACTTGATTTGGTGATGGTAAACCGTAAATGTATGTTGATGTTTGCGGCGATTATCTTTGCAACCTTACCCGTGTTGTTTAAATCGCTTTCGAGTGAATTAACACCAGCAGAAGATAAAGGGGCATTTTTAGCGATTGGTTCAGCACCGTCTAACGTAAACGTGGATTATGTGCAAAATGCGATGGCACCTTATCAAGAGATTTTAAAAAATACGCCAGAAGTGCAGTTTGCTATGACAATTTCAGGCGCACCAACTTCTAACCAATCTTTAAACGTCATTACGTTAAAAGACTGGAAAGAACGTTCAAAAAGCCAAACTGAGATCTTAAATGAATTAAATGCGAAAGCGAAATCAATTCCTGAGGTATCTGTACAAGGCTTCTCGTTCCCAGAAATTGATACAGGGGAGCAAGGACCTCCGATTGGTTTTGTGATCAGCACATCACAAGATTACGGCGATTTAGCAAATGTAGCCGGTAAATTCTTAGAGGATATGCAAAAATCCAGTAAGTTCGTTTATACCAATCTCGATCTTAAATTTGATACCGCTCAAATGCGCATTAAGATTGATCGTGAAAAAGCAGGGACTTACGGCATTACGATGCAACAAATCAGCCGTACTTTAGGTAGCTTCTTATCTGCCGCAACCATTGAGCGTGTGGATATTGACGGCCGTGCTTATAAAATTATTTCCCAAGTAAAACGTGACAATCGTTTATCTCCGGAAAGTTTTAATAAGTATTACATCACCGCAGCAAATGGTACCTCTGTTCCATTAAGCAGCTTGGTGACGGCTACATTGGAACCACAACCAAGTACATTGCCTCGTTTCAGCCAGTTAAACTCTGCGGTGATTAGTGCTGTACCGATGCCAGGTACTTCAATTGGTGATGCGATCCAATGGTTACAGGACAATGCGAAAAATACTTTACCACAGGGTTATAACTATGACTTTAAAAGTGAAGCGCGTCAGTTAGTACAAGAAGGTAATGCGCTTGCTGTAACGTTCTTACTTGCGGTAGTGATTATTTTCTTAGTCTTGGCAATTCAGTTTGAATCAATTCGCGATCCAATCGTGATTATGATTTCTGTGCCGTTAGCTGTAAGTGGTGCGTTATTAGCCTTAAATGCTTTCGGATTTATTGGTATTGCAGGGACAACGCTAAATATCTACTCACAAGTGGGTTTGATTACCCTGGTTGGTCTTATTACGAAACACGGCATTTTGATGTGTGAAGTGGCAAAAGAAGAGCAGTTAAATCATGGTAAAACGCGTGTTGAAGCGATTACCGAAGCGGCTAAAGTACGTTTACGTCCAATTCTGATGACAACCGCAGCGATGATTGCAGGTCTTGTACCGTTGCTTTATGCAACAGGTGCGGGTGCGGTATCTCGTTTCAGTATTGGTATCGTTATCGTGGCAGGTTTGGCTATCGGTACATTGTTTACCTTATTCGTGTTGCCAGTGATTTATTCTTACATTGCAAGCGAACACAAACCATTGCCGGAGTTTGATGAAAATGTGAAACCAATTGAAGGTCACATTAACGAACAACATTAATTGAAAATACTATAAAAACAAACCGCACTTTGATTTTTCAAGTGCGGTTTTCTTTTGGAGATTAAAAAAGCGAACATGATGTTCGCTTTTTATTTATGAAAGTGCGGTCAATTTTTTAACCATTTTTATTTAGCCATTTTTATTTTTAGCGGCTTTGTAAAGTTCCATCGCTTCTGGTAATAAGCGTTGTAAGTTTTCTTGACGGGACTCATCACTTGGGTGAGTAGAAGCTAACACGTCAAGCGCACCTTTAGAACCACCAGAGGCTTTTGCCATTTTTTGCCATAAACCTGGGGCAACTTCAGGATTGTAACCTGAGCGAGCCATTAGCATTAATCCAACTTCATCCGCTTCAGTTTCTGCGCTACGCGAGTAAGGCTTATCTAAAGCAAAGTCTTTAGTAAGTGTCACTAAATCAGTCACATCGGCTCCAACGACAACAGAAAGAGCTGTTCCACCAATAGCGCCCGCAATCGCACTCATGGTGCCGAAGTTGGCTTTGGCTTTACCGTGCTCTTTTAAGGCGTGAGCCATTTCATGACCCATTACAACCGCGATTTCATTATCGTTTAGTTGTAAAGTATCTACTAAACCTGTGTAGAAAGCCATTTTCCCGCCAGGCATTGCCCAAGCATTGAGCTCTTTAGATTTAATGACATTGATTTGCCAATTAAACTTTAAGCCGGTTTCATTCTCTTGGTTTGCATAAGGCACCATTTTGTTAAAGACATGATGAATACGTCTTGCAGTATTTGATGTAGTATCAATCGCACCTTGTGAGCGAATTTTCCCCATTTCTTGTGTATAGCTGCTTGCTGCTTCTTGATTGATTGAGGCAGAATCCGCACAAGACGTGATAACCGCCCCTGCTAATACAGCAAAAGCAAAACTTTTGAGTTGTTTTTTCATAAATTATCCTTTTGTTGAGATGGCTGATTATATGAATTTATTGCGTTTTGTCGATACAAAAAGATTGTCTTTTAAATTTGTACTACTATAATAGTGCAAATTTTTATTTTAGGACTTAACGATGACAATAAAAAAATCTCCTTCTTTATTAGGCGGCGCCATGATTATTGCGGGTACCGCAATTGGTGCCGGTATGCTTGCTAACCCAACCTCGACGGCGGGTGTATGGTTTATCGGCTCTATTCTGGCTTTGGTTTACACCTGGTTTTGTATGACCACATCAGGTTTGATGATCTTAGAAGCCAACTTACATTATCCTACCGGCTCAAGCTTTGACACCATCGTGAAAGATTTGTTAGGAAAAGGTTGGAATATTATCAATGGTCTTTCCGTTGCTTTCGTGTTGTATATTTTAACTTATGCCTATATCACCTCTGGCGGTGGTATTACACAAAACTTGCTTAATCAAGCCTTTGGCTCCGCTGAAAGTGCGGTCGATATTGGACGTACTTCTGGTTCCTTGATTTTCTGTTTTATTCTTGCAGCTTTCGTCTGGCTTTCTACTAAAGCTGTGGACCGTTTCACAACCATTTTGATTGTTGGAATGGTGGTGGCTTTCTTCCTTTCTACCGCAGGCTTATTGAGCTCTGTAAAAACAGAGGTGTTATTCAATACTATTGCGGAAGGTGAACAAAGCTATTTGCCTTATTTATTGACCGCACTTCCAGTTTGCTTAGTGTCTTTTGGTTTCCACGGAAATGTTCCGAGCCTCGTCAAATATTACGATCGTGATGGTAGCCGAGTGATGAAATCGATCTTTATTGGTACAGGTTTAGCCTTAGTGATTTACATCTTATGGCAGCTTGCGGTGCAAGGTAATTTACCGCGTACCGAGTTTGCTCCGGTGATTGCAAAAGGTGGCGATGTATCAGCATTATTAGAAGCGTTACACAAATACATTGAAGTAGAATACATTGCCGTTGTGTTGAATTTCTTTGCTTATATGGCTATTGCTACTTCATTCTTAGGGGTAACTTTAGGTTTATTTGATTATATTGCCGACTTATTTAAATTTGATGACAGCTTATTAGGCAGAACAAAAACCACATTGGTGACATTCTTACCGCCACTATTGTTAAGTTTACAATTCCCTTATGGTTTCGTGATTGCCATTGGTTATGCTGGATTAGCTGCAACCATTTGGGCAGCAATCGTGCCAGCACTACTTGCTAAAGCCAGTCGCCAAAAATTCCCAAATGCGACTTATAGAGTGTATGGCGGTAATTTTATGATTGGTTTTGTGATCTTATTCGGTGTGTTAAATATTGTGGCACAAGTAGGCGCAAACTTAGGATGGTTTGCAAGTTTCGCAGGATAAGTTTTCGCGTTAATATTGTAGGGGCGTATCGAATACGCCCTTTTTAATTTTACATAGGAAACGAGATGAGTAACCAAACGAGCGTTTATGATAAAGAAAACTTCTTTGCGCTTTATCAAAAACTTCGATCTAACCCAATCAGTCTCAATGAAATAGTGGAAAAGCCGACTATGCTTTCCCTGTTACCTGATTTACAAGGAAAAAAATTACTCGATCTAGGTTGTGGAACGGGCGGACACTTACAACTCTATTTAGAACGCAATGCGGAGAGCGTAGTGGGAACAGATCTTTCAGCTAAAATGCTAGAGCTAGCTGAACAAGATCTGCAAAAGTGCGGTCAATTTTCTGGACGTTTTTCGTTATATCAGTTACCGATGGAAAAATTAACGGAATTGCCAGAAAGTGATTTTGATGTCATTACCAGCTCTTTTGCTTTTCATTATATTGAGGATTTTCCCGCTTTATTAGCGATGATAGCCAATAAGCTTAAGCCTAACGGCACATTAGTTTTTTCCCAAGAGCATCCGATTACAACTTGCCATAAAGAAGGGGAGCGCTGGGAAAAAAATGAGAAAAAACAGCAAGTAGCCTACCGTTTAAATCATTACCGTGATGAAGGGCTAAGAGAGCGAAATT
>OATE01000437.1_pt1 | contig 11746 bp, 6 predicted proteins | sample 1475901 | NCBI WGS metagenome assembly OATE01 (sample SAMEA2579944, study PRJEB22360) | human gut metagenome | reverse complement strand
TGTTATACCAATAAGCGGCCGTCGATCATGATATCTACTTGTTGGCCGTCTTTTGTAATGCCTTTAATATTCATGTTTTCGTGACCAATCATAAAGTCCACATGAGCGAGGGAGTGGTTGAGACCACGTTCTTTGAGTTCATCTTCCGATAAACCATCGCTATTTTTTAGACAAGTTGGATAAGCTGCACCGATTGCTAAATGGCAGGATGCATTTTCATCAAACAATGTTTCATAGTAAATCATGTTAGATTGACTAATAGGGCTATAGTGATCCACGAGGGCTACTTCACCAAGATATTGAGATCCTTCGTCTGTTTCGATGAGTTCTTTAAGAATATCTAATCCTTCTTCAGCCGTGTAATCAACAATTTTACCGTTTTCAAAGGTAAAGGAGAAGTTAGAAATAGGATTGCCTTGATAGATAAGTGGTTTTGTACTAACTACTTTACCATTTACACCATTCCATTGAGGTGCACAGAACACCTCTTCTGTAGGTATATTGGCATTGAATTTGATACCCTCTTTGGAGAACTCTTCGCCACCTTGCCAAATATGGTTTTCTGGTAATTCGAGAAGTAAATCTGTGCCATTTTCACATGTATATCGCAATGCTTTCAATTCAAGAGCATTTAATGCTTCGCGACGATGGCGTAGCTTAGCCATGTGATGCGCATATGTTTCTTTTGCCTCTACATCATTGAGACGACATAACTTTAGTAATGTAAGCCAGAGTTGATCAATTTTTTCTTCATCTGATCCTTCATAACCAAGAAGTTCAGCCCAAAGCACTGTTGGTACAGCGGCTACACACCATGTTACGGATGAGTTCATGATGGCTGTATGGTAGAAGGATAGTACCTTGTTGAGATTGCGTGAGTTTAGGCTAATGCGCTCTGTAGGAATTCCTGCTAACGCCTTTGGATTGGCACTGATAAGTGATAAAAAGGCAGCTTTTTCCTCTACATATTGCTCGTAATATACAGGGATCCATTTAGCCGGTGTTTCTAGAACCGACGCATCAGCATGTAATAAGCGTTGTCGTGTAATTGGAGTATGGCGCCAATTGATGATAACCTCTTTGGCACCTAATTGATAGGCTTCTTCCGTAACGATGACTGCAAAATCTTTATTGTCTACATCAACAGATACGATGAGTGTTTGCTTTTCTTGTAAATTAACGCCAGACTGCAATAAAGTACGGGCGTATTTACGTAATAATTCTTGATTCATTATAAACTCCTTAAGATAGTAATAGGATATACCGGTAAAGTATGTTTCTTTAATTCGATATAATTTTGAAAACTCCTGCTTATGTGACTAATAGAGTCACAAGTAGGAGTTATTTGTTGTATATGGAAACTCTAATAGTAGGAGGTGACCATATGAAACAAATGATTGTGTCACATAAGTGGATTATAATAATCCTGTGTGTTTTAGTAGGAATTTATTTCCTATGGCCTATTATAACAGAAGGAAGCACCACAATGCCAGATTCGTCTGTATTAGCGGCTAATACGTCTGACGTGAATAGCATTAATCATCATGAAAGTAATTCTATTCATGCTAATAATGGGGTAGTTCAACCTGAACAACACACTGAAAGTACAGATGCTATTGTGTATGTGACGGGTGCTATTCAATCGCCAGGTCTTTATAAGGTGGCAGCTAGCTCGACAATTGGCGATGTTATAAAAGGGGCTGGAGGTGCACTACCATATGGAGATGTAGAGTCCATCAATTTAGCAGAGACAGTGACAGGTGGGCAGCATATTCATATCAAATTTAACTTTCACGGGAATCCTGAATCATTACTACGAAATCAAAAGATTAATATTAACACGGCTACCGTTAAGGAATTCGATTCACTGCCTGGAATTGGGCCAACCATGGCAAAACGGATTGAAGAGTATCGTCAAAGTAAGGGCGCTTTTACATCTATAGAGGATATCAAGCACGTCAAAGGTATCGGCGATGGATTATTTAAGAAAATACGCGATAAAATTACAGTCTAATTTACCTATTTATTTGACACTGAATATGCTAATCACCTATTCGGAGATAGCCCATTATATTCTAAGTGGTATCATACTAGGCATTTTATGTGCCTATAGCTCGCATTATGTATTGCTCGATACGAGTTGGTATTGTATGTTTGGTGCTGCTGGCTATCTACTATATACATTGGGTAAAGCTGTGGTTCGCTATAGGTTACAATCGTCTTTGTCAATTAAATATATAGTTGTAACCTGCATCGTCTCATGTGCATTAGGTGTCATATCATTTGTACATGTAAACCATCAAATTAATCAGTATGTAGGGCACACTAAATTCTTTTTATCACAAGAAGGCGAATATGCACTACTCATTGATTCTCCAGTAGATTTAAAAGTGATTGATGGGAAAGAATATAGATCATTTAGTGCTATATTGTTAGGGTTAGTGCCACACAAGGATACGGCAAAAGGCGTGCATATTAAGGCCGATGGACATATTAGAGTAACAATACAAGAAAACTCTACACATCTTCATATGGGGGATTCGATTATCGTTTATGGTACGCCTAGATCTCTCTATTTGACAGAAGAGAGAGGTACTATTGATAAGCGAAATAAGGCAATTCGCAATGAAGATATGGGTGCTATATTTGATGGTACCTATAAGGTAGTGGACTTAGATTCTCTTAAACAGTATAAGATAGATTCTTATATCGCTTATTATCAACGGTGTCTTCACATAATTGATTCGATGCGTAGTGCTGTTGAAGTATTGATGGAGCAGTATCTATCAGATACAACCAAATGGCTTGGAATTTCATTAGTTCTAGGAGGCCATTATGGAGAATTAGGTCAAGATGTGCTACGTCAATTTGGCTACACTGGTATCATTCATATTTTATCTATATCGGGGTCCCATATTGCACTGTTATTTTCTATCGTATATGGCCTATGCAGAGTATGTCGTATCAGGAAACGTTATGCTATGATGGGTGGTATTATAATATCTATCTTTTATTGTATAGTGGTTGGTTTCAGTGCACCTGTTGTGCGTTCTACCATAATGGGGATTTGGCTTGCTTTAGCCTATGTAAAGGGCCGTATGTATACGGCGAAGCAAGGATTAGCAGTGACGGCTATACTGTTTTTACTATATAATCCGTTACTTTTATTAGATGTGAGCTTTCAACTATCCTTTGGAGCTACCTACGGACTCTTATTATTTGGCATGCCATTATATCGATGGATCACAGTATTGCCACCGATTGTGAAAGCTCCACTAGTACTCTGCATCAGTGCACAACTTTTATTGATACCGTTCCAGCTCTATTACTTTCACTATTTGAGTTTAGCAAGTCTTTTTGCAGCTATTATTATTACACCTTTACTTGATATAGCTATTGTTATGTTATTTGGTTGTACCATAATATCCTTACTTATACCAATAGGTATGGTTTGGAACGTAATCGACTGGATATTAACTATCTGTTTATATGTAAATGCGCATCTCGCTAACAGTTCTATATGTCTATGGTGGATAGGTACCATTTCTGCCACATTAGGGGTGTTATACTATGGATGTGTGGGATTACTATATATTAACCTAATCTCATTAAAGCTTAAATTTAGAACTTTCACAAAAGGAATTGTACTTATGGGAATTGGCATAATTGCTATAGCTTATAGTGGCATCTTATATAGGAATGAAACGATTTTGCATATTGTACCTATGAAACAGTCAAATGCATTCATCATTGTTAAGCCTTATGAAAAAATAGCTATGGTATATATTGATATGCCTGATGCTATTCCTATGAAAGCTAGTGAAATTCGCGTAAGAAATGGACTCCAAAGTTTTGGTATTCCATTAAAAAATGCTCATGTTCAACGATTTCAATCGACGGGCAAAAATACTGTTTTATACAAAAATGATATATCGTCTGTGATGGTCTATAATAGACAAAATGGTGAAAAAAAACTACAATTAAATGATATGAGGAACACTATTTTGATTACCTCTCAGTCGTATATGGTGAATCAAATTGTAGCATTACATTTGAATCATCCCGTGCTTGTTAGCATGCCTCGAGGAGCGATGCGAGACATTGATCCAGATGCGGAACATGTACATTTATGGGGCTATCAATATATTCCGGACTATCGATTATGAAAGGAGGACTGGCGATGCATCAAGTATATCTAATCTATGGTAATGAACCACAACTCATAGAAGAAGAGAAACAAAAGTTTTTCTTATCTCATAAAAATCTAGATGTGCGCGTGTTGCATGATGAAGCAGGTCCTTCTAAAATATCAGAACAATTGATGGAGGATTCTTTATTTGGCGATGCCAAGGTATTTTGTCTTATCAATCTACCTATCTTGAAAAAAGCAGGCCAAAAAGAGAGTCAAGAATGGGATGCACTGGCCGAGTTACTGATGAATTATACCGGTGATAATCCAGTACTTATTATCTATCACGATATGGTGGATAAACGATTAAAACAAAATAAAAAGATATTAGAATCTATTCCTAATAAGGAATGTAAGCGATTAGAAGGTGACGATTTATTGATGTGGATTCGTCAGTATTGCACCTCTAATGGATATACGTTAACGCCTGATGGACACGACTATCTATCTCATCTATTGGAGTTATGGCAAGATGTGCCGGTTGCGTTTATGCGCACCGAGTTTGATCGATATTTTCTGTTATTAGGTAATCACAAGAAAATAGATAGATCCTTTTTAATGGAACATAGTAGTAATTATGGAGCTAAAAATATCTTTACCTTTAAAGAAGCTTTATTAAAACAAGATGTGAATACCTTATTAGAATTATTTCCGTTTATGTTTAGCTATAAAGAAATCGATCGTGCTATGGGCTATATCGAAGGACAGTTGCGGATCCAATTATTGGTAAGCGAATGTCGTGCTGCAGGTATGACAGCTAAACAGGTAGAAAATTTTTGTAAAGAAAATGGGGCCTCTTATAAGCCGTACCCTATAAAACTGGCCTATGAAGCAAGTTCTCGTATTTCTATAAAGGCTTTAAAAGCACTCTTAAAAGGATTATATGAGGTTATATTAGATAGTCGCACAAGCAAAGGGGATATGTGGCGATTTAGGGATTTATGTTTGACCTATTGTGGGTATAAGGGATAAAAATGAAAGTACGTTATCGAGTAGTACCAAAACAGAATAGTAAACCTGCTTTCTATGTGAATTGTGATGATAAACAAGTAACCATAGAAGCAGCAGATTCAGCGTTTAAAACATTAGTGTCATTACAAGAACGATTAGCTGCTTGGTACAAAGAAAAAAATATTTCCTTTGATACGATTCCTACCAATGCAACTACATCTTGCTGCTTTGCGTGGAAGGTAGATGACAATGATGAAGAATTTGCACCGTACTACTATGCCGGTGGTTGTGGTGTAGGTGAATTTATTGAAGACGTTGAAGCGCATCGTCAGAAATTAGAGGAAGAAAACATGCTAGAGAGAGGAAAGTCCTTTGCTGGCAATAACGATGATGAAATTGATTATGCAGATGAGTTTGTGCCATTTATGGATGCGGTGGAATTGGACTATTTTAATCCAGACCCCACATCGTATGAGTCTGTAACTACAAGAAATCCATCTATATCAAGTAGCTCATCATCTACATCTTCAGCTAATAGCGGACATCAACACAAAGGGGGTAAGAAATATCCACAACGCGCGCCTAAGGATGCACCAACTGATGAGGGTATGATTTTAGGTCCACGCATTGAGGGCACGACCTCCAGTATTATGGGCACTGTAGAAATACCAAGTGTCATTTTTGAAGGTGTGTTCGTTGGCCTTGATAAACGCGATACTAGGACTGGTAAAAGTATCGTAAATGGCAGTATCGTAGATGATACGAACAGTATGAAGTTTATCAAATTTACGAATAGTCCAGAAGAAGGGGATGCCTTATTAAAACAATTAAAGAAATTGCAAAAGGTGCGCGTTCAAGGTAGTGTCAACTTTGATGATCGATTTGATAAGGACTATATTTTATCTATACGTAGTATCGAAGCTATCGAAGAAGACAATACAAATGAACGGACAGAAAACAGACCAGATTCTCGTGTTGAGCTTCATCTCCATACTAAGATGAGTGATAAAGATGCACTCGTATCGATTAAGGATTTATTTAAAACTGTCAAAAAATGGGGCCATCCTGCGGTTGCTATTACGGACCATGGTGTTGTACAAGCCTTTCCTGAAGCACAAGCACTTGGTAAAGAACTTGGTGTTAAGGTTATTTATGGCGTTGAAGGATATCTCGTTGATGATGCGGATTTAGAAAAGGAATTATCCTTAGACGTTGTAAAACGAAAAGATGAAGCGCCTCGTTATCACATTATTTTGTTAGCTCAAAATATGGTGGGCTTACGTAATCTGTATAAAATGATTTCCATATCCCATTTGGAATACTATAAACGGAGACCTCGTTTGCCTCGTTCTATCATTGAAGAGCATCGTGAAGGTATTCTTATAGGGTCTGCCTGTGAAGCAGGTGAATTGATGCAGGCTATTGTTAAGGGGGCTTCTAAAGAAGAGCTATTAACGATTGCATCATTCTATGATTACCTTGAAATTCAACCACATACCAACAATACATTCTTAATTCGCAAGGGTATCGTGCCAGATGAACAAGCTCTGATCGATATGAATAAGACGGTTATTGAATTGGGCGAAGCCCTCAATAAACGCGTATGTGCTACCTGTGACGTTCATTATTTAACACCAGAGGAAAAGATATATCGTGAGATTATGTTAACCGCTTGTGGGTTCCCTGATGCGGATGAACAACCGGATTTACATTTGCGTACTACTGATGAAATGTTAGCTTCATTCCCATATTTGAGTGAAGAAAAGGCCTATGAGGTTGTTGTTGCGAATACACGGGCCATCAACGATAGTATTGAAGACATTAAACCAGTGCCAGATGGCACATATTCACCTAAAATCGAAGGGGCCGATGAAGCTTTCACAGAAATGTGTTATGTAAATGCGAAGAAGATTTATGGTGATCCATTGCCTCGTGTTGTACAAGAACGCCTAGATTATGAGCTCGACTGTATCATCAGCAATGGTTATGGCGTGTTGTACTATATCGCTCATAAGCTGGTAAAAAAATCGCTAGATGATGGCTATCTAGTAGGTTCTCGTGGTTCTGTAGGTTCGTCCTTTGCAGCGACCATGTCGGAGATTACAGAGGTTAATCCATTGCCACCGCATTATATTTGCCCTGAATGTAAGTGGTCGGAATTTTATGAAAATGGTGAATACGCCGGTGGATTCGATTTACCGCGTCGTGACTGTCCTAATTGCGGTCATCCATTACAAACGAATGGTCATGACATTCCATTTGCTATCTTTCTTGGTTTCGAAGGCGATAAGGTTCCAGATATTGATTTGAACTTCTCTGGTGACTACCAAGCGAAGGCCCATAAGTACACGGAAGAACTGTTCGGCCGTGATAATGTATTTAAGGCCGGTACTATTGGTACCATTGCAGATAAGACTGCATTTGGGTATGTAAAGAAATATGCAGAGCTAAGAAATATTCAGGCTCGCAGTGGATTCCTTGAGCACCTCGCAAAAGGTTTTACAAATGTAAAAAATACAACAGGCCAACATCCGGGTGGCATCATGGTTTGTCCTCGTGATATGGATGTGCACCATTTTACGCCGATTCAGCATCCGGCCAATAAAAAAGAGAGTGGCGTATTAACCACTCACTTTGATTATCACTCTATTGAAGGGCGTATGACAAAACTCGATATTCTGGGCCATGATGATCCGACGATTATTCGTATGTTGGAGGATTTGACCGGTATTGATGCGAAGACGATTCCTTTTGATGATCCTAGAACGCTAAGCCTATTCTCATCAACAGAGGGTATCGGATTGACGCCTGAACAATTGCAAGGGGACCAAGTAGCTAGCCTTGCCGTACCGGAATGTGGTACGAAATTTGTACGGGGCATGCTGGAAGATTCACGGCCACAAACCTTCTCTGATTTAGTTCGTATTTCTGGTTTCTCCCACGGTACGAATGTATGGCTCGATAATGCACAGGAACTCATTAAAAATGGTACTTGTAAATTGAACGAAGCTATTTCTACTCGTGATGACGTAATGAACTTTTTGATTCATCGTGGCATGAATAAGAAAAACAGTTTCTTCGTCATGGAAAATGTTCGTAAAGGGAAGGGCATTGAAAAGAGAAATAAACAAGGCCAAGCGACTACGGAGTTTGAAAAAGAAATGCGAGAAAATAATATTCCTGAATGGTTTATTGAGTCTTGTAAAAAGATTTCCTATCTATTCCCTCGTGCCCATGCCGTTGCTTACGTTATGATGGCATTCCGTATTGCGTGGTTTAAGGTATACCATCCGTTAGCATTTTATGCTGCCTATTTCTCCATTCGTGCAAAAGCCTTTGATTTACGGATCATGACAGGTGATTTGAATACACAATTGAAAGAATTTAATCGTATCAAAGCGCTCGACCGTGGTGCCAGTCCTAAGGAAAAGGATTTGATGTCCGCCTTGGAGGTATCTATGGAAATGTATCAACGGGGGTATCGTTTTATCAACGTAGATATTCAACATTCCGGTGCTCGCCGATTTAGCATTAAGGACGGCGCACTATTACCACCATTCTTAGCTATCGATTCACTTGGTGAAACCGTTGCTGATGCGATTGTAGAAGAACGGGAAACAAAACCGTTTACATCGTTAAAAGACTTGCAACGTCGTTGTAAGGTATCTGCCACCATCATTGAAACAATGAAAGAACTTAAATGCTGTGGAGATTTGCCAGAAGACGAACAAATGTCTTTATTTGGCTAATTCATCTGATTTAATTAACATTAAAAGGTGTCATCCTTTGATGACACCTTTTTTTTAAAGTTTTGCAGTTTAATTATTTTGGCAGATTTTAGTATAAGGATTTATATTTCATCCAGTTAGTTTTAGCCATTTCTTTAAGTTCTGTACCACGTCCATCAAGGATTGCATTGATCAAGTATTTACTAAAGCCTTTTGCTTGTTGGTATGCAATTTTTGGAGGCATAGCAAGTTCTTGTTTATCAACACGAACATTGATAATAACAGGACCTTCATTATAGTTTAGAGCTTCCTTGATTTTTTCATCTACTTCGCTAGAGTTTGTAATGCTAATACCTTTGATACCAGCTGCTTCGGCAAGTTTACCAAAGTCAGGATTTACAAAGTCTGTAGCATAATCTAGGTAACCAGATGCTTTCATTTCCATGGCGATGAAGCTAAGTTCTTCATTGTTAAATACGAATACTTTCACAGGAAGATTTAATTGTTTTAATGACAACATTTCGCCCATCATCATTGTGAAACCGCCGTCCCCAGATAGGGAGATAACTTGGCGATTTGGACATGCATTTTGAGCGCCTATTGCATGCATCATTGCATTGGCCATGGAACCGTGGTTGTAAGACCCAATGATTCGACGTTTGCCATTTGTTTTGATATGGCGTGCAGTCCAGATAACAGGAGTGCCCACATCGAATGTAAAGATGGCGTCATCAGCAGCCAATTTATTAAGGCGGTTTACAAAATATTGAGGGTGAATTGCTACACCATCAGGTTCAGCAACGGCATAGCTGTCCAAATCATTGCGGAATTTAGTGTATGCTTTACGAACGGTATCGATGAATTCTGTATCATCTCGTTGTGTAAGGTGAGGGAGTAGTTCGTGTAAGGTATCTTTTACAGAACCAATGATACCTTGTGTTAATGGAACGCGTGCACCTAGGGCAGATGGATTGATGTCTACTTGAATTACCTTAGCATTTTCAGGATAGAATGGACGATAAGGGAAATCGGTACCTAGCATGATTAGTGTATCGCATTGCTCAATAGCACGGTAACCGGATGTATAACCAAGCAAACCTGTCATGCCCACATCATAAGGATTATCCCACTCAACCCATTCTTTGCCTCTGAAAGCATGTACAACAGGGGCTTGTAATTTAGTAGCAAGTTCAACCACTTCGTCATGAGCACCGACACAACCAGCACCACAGAAAAGTGTAATGCGTTTGCCATTGTTTATATGTTGGACCATTTCAAGAATATCCTCTGATTGAGGAATTACGCGTGGCAATTTAGGCGCATGCCATGTAGGTAATTCATCAATTTCTGTTTCCATAACGGCCACATCACCAGGTAGAACGATTACGGCTACATCGCGATTGCCAACTGCGGCATTCATGGCGCGGAATAGGATTTCCGGCATTTGCTTTGGATTAGAAACGAGTTCACAGAAACAAGAGCACTCTTTAAATAAATTTTCTGGATGTGTTTCTTGGAAATAGTTGAGACCGACTTCGGATTGTGGAATATGAGAGGCAATAGCGAGCACTGGTACACGATTGCGATGACAATCAAATAGACCATTGATCAAATGGAGATTACCAGGGCCAGAGCTACCAGCACATACGGTTAATTTACCTGTTAATAGAGCCTCTGCACCAGCAGCGAAGGCTGCAGATTCTTCGTGGCGCACATGTTCAAATTGAATTTTCCCATTACGACGTAAACTATCGTTTACCGAGTTTAAACTATCCCCAGTAATACCATAAATTCTTTCAATACCTGCATTAGCTAATACCTCTATGAGTACATCTGATATACGTTTTTTTGCCATATTATCACCTCTATATGATAATTAATGTTATTTAAAAATATAATTCATTATATACTATAAATAGTAGTACCTTATGATTGCATATTATGTGACTTTTATCACAATGGATTGTATACATCACAAAATTAGTTCAATTTCTAAAAGTGCTATATAATTGAGATGGATATTAATAAGTTTTCTCATATACAAATGTATAATCTTGCGAAAGTATCATAAAAGTGGTACTATAAACATATAAATTAATATGATAAGTCTTTGGGGATAGGTGAAATTCCTTACCGGCGGTGATAGTCCGCGAGCCATATGGCATGAATCGGTGCAATTCCGATACCGACAGTAGAGTCTGGATGAGAAAAGACAATAGCACATATGTTTTGTATGTGTATATATGATGACCCAAGGACTATGTATATAGTCCTTTTTTTATTGAGGTATTATGATGAACGACGAATTATATATGAAGCGTGCCATTTGTCTTGCAAAAATGGCAACTGGACATACATCGCCCAATCCTTTGGTTGGTGCCGTCGTAGTAAAAAATAATACAATAGTTGGCGAAGGGTATCACCATAAGGCTGGTGAGGCCCATGCGGAAGTGCATGCTTTAGATGCCGCGGGCGACAATGCTAGGGGGGCTACCTTATATGTAACTCTTGAGCCTTGTGCTCATTATGGTAAGACCCCGCCATGTGCAAAGCGTGTCGTTGAATCTGGTATTGCTCGCGTTGTGATTGGTAGTACCGATCCAAATCCACTAGTGGCTGGTAAGGGCATTCAAATTCTTACTGAGGCAGGTATAGAGGTAACTACAGATGTATGTGTGGATGAATGTATTCAGTTGAATGAACATTTCTTTACATTTATTCAAACACATAAACCATTTATAACCATAAAAAGTGCTATGTCCCTAGATGGTAAAATTGCTACTTTCACAGGTCAATCTCAATGGATTACGAATGAAAGTTCCCGTAAGGATGGGCATGTGCTAAGAGCAACTCATGATGCAATGCTTGTTGGTATTGG
>OATE01000427.1_pt1 | contig 12015 bp, 6 predicted proteins | sample 1475901 | NCBI WGS metagenome assembly OATE01 (sample SAMEA2579944, study PRJEB22360) | human gut metagenome | reverse complement strand
CACTGTACCTGGCCACACCGACTCAACGCCGCCGAACAGCAGCAGCCGTTAACCCTTAACGGCTCGACCAGCGCGGAAGTAGGGCAGACGGTAACCGTCACCTTTGGCGGCAAAACTTATACCGCCACGGTGGCCGCCAATGGCACCTGGGCGCTGAACGTGCCTGCGGCAGATCTGGCCGCGCTCGGGCAGGGCGCACAGACCATTACCGCCAGCGTGAACGATCGCGCCGGTAACCCCGGTCAAACCACGCACGCCCTGACCGTCGATACCGTTGCGCCAACGGTCACCATCGCCACGGTGGCGGGTGACGATATTATCAACAACGCCGAACAGCTCGCTGGGCAAACCATCAGCGGCACCACCACCGCTGAAGTGGGCCAGACGGTGACCGTCACCTTTAACGGTCAGAGCTGGACTGCAACGGTCGGCAGCGGCGGAAGCTGGTCGGTGTTTATTCCGGCGCAGCAGTTTGCCGGATTAAGCGACGGCAGCTACACCATTAGCGCGACGGTTAGCGATCAGGCCGGAAACCCTGGTAGCGCCAGCCGTGGCGTGACATTGAACGGCGACGTCCCCTCCGTCACCATCAACACCTTTGCGGGCGATGATGTGGTGAATGCGGCGGAGCACGGCTCGTCGCTGGTGATCAGCGGCACCACCACCGCCCCAGTCGGGCAGACGCTGACCCTGACCTTAAACGGCAAAACCTACACTACCACGGTACAGACCGGCGGTAGCTGGAGCTACACCCTCGGCAGCGCCGATGTCACCGCGCTGGCGGACGGCAATGCCTACGTGATTAACGCCTCGGTGAGCAACGCCATTGGCAACACCGGCAGCAGCAATCACACCATTACCGTCGACCTCAGCGCCCCGGCGATGGGCATTAATATCGATTCCCTGCAAGCCGACACCGGCCTTAGCGCCAGCGACTTTATCACCAGCGTCAGCCCGGTGGTGGTCAACGGCTCGCTCACCGCCGCGCTTGCCAGTAACGAGACGGCGCAAATCAGTATCGACGGCGGCGTAACCTGGACCACGCTTACCGTTACCGGCACGACCTGGCGCTATAACGACAGCCGCACGCTGACCGATGGTAACTATCTCTATCAGGTACGGGTGATTGACGCAGCGGGCAACGTCGGTGCCACTGACAGCCAGAATGTGGTGATCGACACCATCGCGCCAGATCCAGCAGTAAAAACCATCGCCATCAGCGCGATCACCACCGATACTGGATTGATTACTAACGATTTTGTCACCAGCGACACGACGCTTGCGGTGAGCGGCACGCTGGGGGCGGCGCTTTCTGCCGGTGAGTTCGCGCAAATCAGCATTGATGGCGGCACCACCTGGCAGAATCTTTCGGTAAGCGGTTTGACCTGGACATATCTTGACGGGCGTACGCTGACTGACGGCAACTACAACTATCAGGTACGGGTGATCGACACCGCCGGAAATATCGGCGCGACTGCCAGCCAGATAGTCACCGTGGATACCACCGCGCCGCTGGCGAGCAAAACCATCGCCATTGCGGGCATTAGCGATGACACCGGGTTAAGCAGCAGCGATTTTGTTACTCGCGACACTACGCTTACTGTGCGCGGCACGCTCGGCGCGGCGCTGGCGGCAGACGAACGGGCGCAAATCAGCCTCGACGGCGGTGTCACCTGGACCACGTTAACCGTTATCGGCACCAGCTGGAGCTATGCCGATGGTCGCACACTGACCGACGGCACCTGGAACTACACGGTGCGGGTGGTGGATCTGGCGGGGAACGTTGGGCAGACCGCAACGCAAAACGTGGTGGTCGACACCACCAGCCCGGAAGCGGCGAAAAGTATCACCATTACCGGTATCAGCGATGACACCGGAGCCAGCAGCAGCGATTTTATTACCAGCGACACCTCGCTTACCGTGCGCGGCGTATTGGGGGCGGCGCTCGGCGCTAACGAATTCGCGCAAATCAGTACCGACAACGGCGCAACCTGGGTGAACGTGACCGTCGCCGCAGACGGCCTTAACTGGAGTTACGTTGACGGACGCACGCTCACCAACGGCACCACCACCTGGCAGGTGCGGGTGGTGGATCTGGCGGGCAACGTTGGCGCAACCGGCAGCCAGTCGGCGCAGATTGACACCGTGAACCCGGCGCAGGTACTCACCATCGCCAGCATCAGCACCGACACGGGGAGTTCGGCAACTGACTTTATCACCAGCGATACCTCGCTCACGCTGACCGGTTCGCTGGGGGCGGGGCTTGCCAGCGGCGAAGTGGCGCAGATTAGCCTCGACGGCGGCGCGACCTGGATCACGCTCACCACCAACGGCACGCAGTGGACCTACACCGACGGCCGCACGCTGACCGACGGCAGCTACGTTTATCAGGTGCGGGTGCTGGATCTGGCGGGAAATACCGGTCCGGTGGTGTCGAAAACGGTGGTGGTCGATACGATTAACCCCACCGCGACGCCGACCATTGTGTCGTACACTGATGACGTCGGGCAGCGGCAGGGGACATTAAGCAGTTCGCAGGCCACCGACGACACTACGCCGTTGCTGAACGGCGTGCTCACCGGCCCGCTTGCCAGCGGTGAAGTGGTTTACCTCTACCGTAACGGCCTGCTGTTAGGTGCGGTGACGATGGTCGGCGCGCTGAACTGGACCTACAGCGACAGCGGGCTGGTCAGCGGTGCCTACACCTACAGCGCGCGAGTGGTGGATTTGGCGGGGAATATCACCTCCTCCAGTGATTTTGTCCTGACGGTCGATACCTCTATTCCGACCACGCTGGCGCAAATCACCAGCCAGACCACGCGCGATACTACGCCGATTATCAGCGGGGTGATCACGGCGGCACTCGCCAGCGGGCAGTATGTTGAAGTGGTGATCAACGGCAAAACCTACACCTCTGAACCGGGCGGTGCGGTGGTAGTCGATCCGGCGCACAACACCTGGTATGTACAGTTGCCGGATACCGATGCGCTGACAGTTTCCGCGACCGCCTATACCGTTACTGCGCAGGTAAAAAGTTCGGCGGGTAACGGCAATAACGCCAATATTAGCAACGGCACGGTGACGGTTAACGCGGCGATTGATTACACACCGACCTGGACTACCGCCAGCAAAACCACCGCCTGGGGGTTGACCTACGGCCTCGACTCGCACGGGATGTGGACGGTGCTGGCAAACCAGCAGGTAATGCAATCGACTGACCCACTCACCTGGTCGAAGACCGCGCTGACGCTGTATCAGAGCGGCAACAACTATGCCACCAGCTCCATCGCCGATTACGACCGTAACGGTACGGGCGATCTGTTTATCACCCGTGATGACTACGGTACAGGCTATATCAACGGCTTTACCAATAACGGCGATGGCACCTTTTCCAGCGCTATTCAGGTCACCGTCGGCACCCTGACGTGGTACGGCTCGATTGTGGCATTTGATAAAGAGGGCGACGGCTATCTCGACTTCTGGATTGGCGACGCGGGCGGGCCGGACTCCAACACCTTCTTGTGGAACAACGCAGGTACGCTGGTAGGTAACTCCACCACGTCGAACAGCGGCGGTAGCGCCACGGTGGGCGGGGCGGTGACAGGGTATCTTTCGCTCAACGAAGGTTCTGGCGTCGATCTTAATAATGACGGCAGGATCGACCTGGTTCAGCACACCTACAACCTGAACAACTATTACACGCTATCTTCGCTCATCAACCAGGGGAATGGCACGTTTGTCTGGGGGCAGAACACCACCAATACCTTCCTGAGCGGGGCGGGCAGTGGCGCTATGAGCAGCAGCGTTTCCATGACCTGGGCGGATTTCGATGGTGACGGCGATATGGATCTCTTCCTGCCTGCCAGCCAGGGAAGAGCTAACTACGGCTCCCTGTTATTCAACACCAACGGCGTGCTGGGCAGTCCGGTGGCGGTGGGCGCAACGGCAACCACCTACGCCAGCCAGTTTAGCGTGGCGGTGGACTGGAACCACGACGGCCTGATGGATATCGCCCGTATCGCCCAGACCGGACAATCGTATCTTTACACCAACGTTGGTGGTGCCAGCAACTGGACACAATCGGCCCTCGGCGGCAGCCAGAGCGGTACCACCAGCGGCGTGGCGGCAATGGACTACGACTGGGACGGCGCGGTGGATGTACTGGTGACCAAACAGTCGGGCAGCGTGTTCCTGATCCGCAACACCAACACGGTGAGCTACGGCACTTCGCTACACCTGCGCATCACCGATCCCAACGGCATTAACGTCTATTACGGCAATACCGTAAAACTGTATAACTCGGCGGGGGTGCTGGTCGCCACGCAAATCATCAACCCGCAGTCGGGGATGGGGGTTAACGACACCTCGGCGCTGGTCAACTTCTACGGGCTGAACGCCGGAGAAACTTACAACGCGGTGCTGATCAAATCCACCGGCACCACCGCCAGCAATATCGACCAGACGGTCAACACCAGCTGGGGCGGCTTACAGGCCACCGATGCCACTCACGCTTACGACCTCAGCGCCGAAGCAGGCACCGCGAGCAACAATGGCAAGTTCGTCGGCACCGGCTATAACGACACCTTCTTTGCCACCGCAGGCACCGACACTTACGACGGTTCCGGCGGCTGGGTGTACAGCTCCGGCACCGGAACCTGGCTGGCGAATGGCGGCATGGACGTGGTTGATTTCCGCCTCTCGACGGTGGGCGTGACCGCGAACTTAAGCAGCACCGCCGCGCAGGCCACCGGCTTTAACACCTCGACATTTACCAATATCGAAGGGATATCCGGCTCGAATTTTAACGACACTCTGACCGGCAGCAGCGGCGATAACCAACTGGAAGGGCGCGGCGGTAACGACACGCTCAACATCGGCAACGGCGGCCACGACACCTTGCTCTATAAACTGCTCAACGCCAGCGACGCGACCGGCGGCAACGGCTCAGACGTGGTGAATGGCTTTACGGTAGGGACATGGGAAGGCACCGCCGACACCGATCGCATTGATATCCGCGAGTTGTTACAGGGCAGCGGCTACACCGGCAACGGCAAAGCCAGCTACGTCAACGGCGTGGCAACGCTGGATGCGCAGGCCGGAAACATCGGTGATTTTGTCAAAGTCACCCAGAGCGGCAGCGACACCATCGTGCAGATCGACCGCGACGGCACGGGCGGCACTTTTGCGGCAACTAACGTGGTCACGCTGACGGGCGTGCATACCGACCTCGCCACTTTGCTGGCGAATCATCAGTTGATGGTGGTGTAGAGAATGAAAAAAAATGCCCAGTCCGTGGAAGCCTGGCTGGAGGCGATGATCGCCGTGGCGCGTTATTACCGCCTTGATTTTTCTCAGGAGAACGTGCGCGCAACCGTCAACTGGGAGCGCGACAGCAAGCGAGAAGAGTTGCTCACCGATATGGCGCGGCAGTTGGGAATGGGGTTACGGTTGGTGGAGTTCTCCGCCGACTCGCTTAACCCGTGGCGTCTGCCGCTGATCGCGGTATTTGATAATCAGCAGATTGGCGTGATCACCCGCCGCGATAATCACGACAATATCAGCGTTCAGTTCAGCGGTGACGAAGGGCTGGAAACTACGCTCAACGTTGCGGATATTGAAGATAACATCGTTGAACTGGCGCTGCTGCGCCCGCTCAGCGCTATTCCTGACGCGCGGGTAGACGACTATATTCGCCCGTATCAGGCGAACTGGTTCTGGAATCTCTCGCTAAAAGACTGGCGGCGCTATGGCGATATTATGCTGGCGTCACTGGTGGCGAACGTGCTGGCGCTTGCGGCGATGATTTTCTCGATGCAGGTTTACGACCGGGTGGTTCCGGCGCAGTCCTACCCGACACTGTGGGTGCTGTTCGCCGGGGTGATGATGGCGATCCTGTTTGAATTCTGTATGCGCATGGTGCGCACGCACCTTTCCGATGTGATTGGTAAGCGGGCAGATCTGCGCATTTCGGATCGCGTTTTTGGTCACGCATTACGGCTGAAAAATAACGTGCGATCGAAATCCACCGGATCGTTTATCTCGCAGATCCGCGAACTGGAATCGGTGCGGGAGCTGATCACCTCCACCACTATTGGTGCAGTGGCGGATCTGCCGTTCTTCCTGCTGTTTGTCTTTATTTTGTGGATGATTGGCGGCTGGCTGGTGCTGGTGGTTTTGCTGGCGCTGCCGTTATTGGTGATCCCCGGCCTGCTGGTACAACGCCCGCTGGCGCGGCTGGCGAACGAAGGGATGCGCGAGTCGGCGGTGCGTAACGCTACGCTGGTGGAAGCCGTGCAGTCGATTGAAGACATTAAACTGCTGCGCGCTGAACAGCGTTTTCAGAATCAGTGGAATCACACTAACGACGTGGCCTCGTCCATCAGCATGAAGCAACGTTTTCTCACCGGGCTACTGCTCACCTGGACGCAGGAAGTGCAATCCATCGTCTACGTCGTGGTGCTGTTGGTGGGCTGCTTTATGGTAATGAACGGTGACATGACTACCGGCGCGCTGGTCGGGACGACGATCCTGGCTTCGCGCACCATCGCGCCGCTGTCGCAGATATCCGGCGTGCTCTCGCGCTGGCAGCAGGCGAAAGTGGCGCGCAACGGACTTGATGAACTGATGAAGCGCCCGGTGGATCAGCCGGAGCACGGCAAACTGGTGCATAAAGCGGTGCTACACGGCAATTATCAGTTCAGCAACGCTATCTTTTATTACGACGAAGAAGAGAAAATTGCCGATGTGGCGATTGGCAAACTCAACATTCAGGCCGGAGAGAAAATCGCCATTCTTGGGCGCAACGGCGCGGGTAAATCAACGCTACTGCAAATGCTCGCCGGAATGCGTATCGCCCAGCAGGGGCAGGTGCTGCTGGATAACATCAGCATCGGTCAGCTTGATCCGGCGGATCTGCGCCGCGACATGGGGCTGCTGAGCCAGACCGGGAGACTCTTTTTCGGTTCGCTGCGGGAAAACCTGACGATGGGGATGCCGGAAGCCAGCGATGAAGATATCGAACGCGCGTTAACCCTCAGCGGGGCGCTGCCGTTTGTGCAGAAGCAGAAAAACGGCCTCAACTACATGATTCAGGAAGGGGGATTTGGCCTCTCTGGTGGTCAGCGGCAAACGCTGCTGCTGGCGCGGCTGCTCATCTCTCAACCCAATATCGTGCTGCTCGATGAACCCAGCGCCTCGCTGGACGAAATGGCGGAAGCGCATTTAATCGAACAACTGAAACAGTGGATTGGCCATCGCACGCTGATTATCGCCACTCACCGCACGGCGATGCTGCAACTGGTGGACCGCATTATCGTGATGGATCAGGGGCGGATTGTGATGGATGGCGCGAAAGAGGCCATTTTGCGTGAACAGAGCGAACCCACGGCGCGACGGGTGGTGTTGCAGGAGAAGAATAAGGGGTCTACCGCATGAACGGACAACTGCAATACAACCGTGGCCTGACTGAACCCCGCTTGCCGCGTTCGGCGCTGGCGGTACGCGTTACCGCTGTGATGCTGCTCTGTTTTCTCGGCTGGGCGTGGTACTTCCAGCTTGATGAAGTCACCACCGGCAGCGGCACGGTAGAACCCTCCGGGCGCGAACAGGTGGTGCAGTCGCTGGAAGGCGGAATTCTGTATCATCTCGACGTCAAGGTTGGCGATATTGTTGAACAGGGCCAGCCGCTGGCGCAGCTTAACCGCACCAAAACGGAATCCGACGTCCAGGAAGCAATGTCGCGGCTGTACGCGGCGCTGGCAACCTCGGCGCGGCTGCGGGCGGAAGTGAGTAATAAACCGCTGGTCTTCCCTGACGAACTGAATAAATTCCCCGAACTTATCGAGTCGGAAACGGCGTTGTACAACACTCGCCGCGATGGGCTGAACAAAGCCACCACCGGGCTGACGCAGGGGATTAGCCTGGTCAACCGCGAACTGGCGATGACCCAGCCACTGGTCAAACAGGGGGCGGCGAGCAGCGTCGAAGTGCTGCGCCTGCAACGCCAGGCCAATGAACTGGAAAACAAACTCAGCGACGTGCGCACGCAATACTACGTACAGGCGCGGGAAGAGTTAGCGAAAGCCAATGCGGAAGTAGAAACCCAGCGTTCGGTGATCCGCGGGCGGGAAGATTCTCTCACCCGGCTCAACTTTACCGCGCCGGTACGTGGCATTGTTCAGGACATTGACGTCACCACGGTTGGCGGCGTTATTGCCCCCGGTGGTAAACTGATGACCATCGTGCCGCTGGATGAGCAACTGCTGATTGAGGCAAAAATCTCCCCGCGCGATGTGGCATTTATCCATCCGGGGCAAAAATCGCTGGTGAAAATAACCGCTTACGACTACTCCATCTACGGCGGCCTGCCGGGAGAAGTGGCGGTGATATCACCAGACACCGTGCAGGATGAAGTGCGGCGCGATGTTTATTACTATCGGGTGTACATTCGCACTTTCAGCAACCATCTGGAAAATAAACATAAACAGCAGTTTCCGATATTCCCCGGTATGGTGGCGACGGTCGATATCCGCACCGGCAAAAAAAGCGTGCTGGATTATCTGTTGAAACCCTTTAATAAAGCACAGGAGGCGTTGCGCGAACGATGAACATTAGCGATGTAGCAAAAATTACCGGCCTGACCAGCAAAGCCATTCGCTTCTATGAAGAGAAGGGGCTGGTGACGCCGCCGATGCGCAGCGAAAATGGTTATCGAACCTACACGCAGCAGCATCTCAACGAACTGACCTTACTGCGCCAGGCGCGCCAGGTGGGCTTTAACCTGGAAGAGAGCGGCGAACTGGTGAATCTGTTTAACGACCCACAGCGTCACAGCGCCGATGTAAAACGGCGCACGCTGGAGAAGGTAGCGGAGATCGAACGGCACATTGAGGAGCTGCAATCCATGCGCGACCAGCTACTGGCGCTGGCGAATGCCTGCCCTGGTGATGACAGCGCCGACTGCCCGATTATCGAAAATCTCTCCGGCTGCTGTCATCATCGGGCGGGGTGAAAATCAGTTAATCCCCGTTTGCACCGAAAGAATATGCTGCAAACTTTCTACCATAATGCGCCCCGACTGAAATAAGCCTTCCTGGATTTCGTTGTTAACATTCACAGCGTGAACCAGGGAGGCTAATAACACCACTTGCAAGAAGGCAAAAATAAACGCACCGATAATCATAATATGCGTCAGGGGGATTTTCCTTTGCTCCTTCATTTTAAATAACCCACAAACTGACCTTCTTTCATTAAGGCGACTTTTCCTGTGTGATGATAAACAATGACGTTATACAGACCTGACTGATAAACAGTGGCATCTTTATTGTCTTCATCAATTGCACATAATGAATCATTGAGATAAGCAAAGTTTTTACTGCTCATTCTAAAGGTCATGCCAAATCCTTTATAAATGGCTTTCTTTGCCGCCTGGGCATGTTGTGCGGCTTCTGCATTTTTAAATGCCTGCGCTTCGGATGCACTTAAAATAGCCGTCTGACGCTGTTGTTCTGCGAGATAACAGGTGTCATGGCTGACGCCCTGCGCCTGGCAATCTGCGATGCGGGAAGTGGGTGAACTACAGCCAGCCAGTAATATAACCGCCAGCAGGGAAAACGATTTAATGGAGCTATTCATCATTGTTAACCTTAAATAATGTACGGAAAATTGCGAATAAGAAATTGCTGTTAAAATTAGAACGAATATCCCACGCCGACACCCGCACCGAAATCAGATTGTGTATCCGCAGAAATACCTGCTTTAAGTACCGTATGCGTTCCGGCATTAAAAGATGTTCCTACAGACACCGCAGATTCACCGTTGTACGTTCCCGCTCCCGCTGACACCATCATCAAGTCACCGGTTTTCACCTGTGGTTGTGAGGCGATAGCGATGGCAGATGCAGTTCCCGCATTGGCTTCTTTACGATTGTCCTCAACTTCGTTTTTCAGAGAATCGAAATGGTTATTGAGCGTAGTAATCTGCTGGCTATTATCCGCTACTCGTTTTTGCGTGTTGCTTAACTGCTGATGCGTTTGGGTTACGTCTTGTGTCAGGCTGTCAATTTGTTCATGCGTTTGTGTTGAGTCTTGCGCCAGACGCTGAATTTGTTCCCCGTACTGCACACTATCGATATGCTGTTGCGTTGCCTGGTTAGTCGCCAGAGTATCTATTTTTTGTTTTTGTTCTGCTGCAGTACGCGCATTCGCATCATTTTGTGCTCTCAGTCCGGCGTTAACCATCTCTTGATAATGTGCGTTGGTCTGGGCATCGCCAAGTGCGGAAACCGTTTTTTGCGTCGCGTCGATTTGTTTCTGCTGATCGTCCATTTGTTGCTGCTGGGTGTCAGCTTGTGCCTGTTGCGCATTGGCAGCGGCTGTCTGTCTGGCGTCAATCATGCTCTGATATCGGGCGGCAGTCTGCACATCCCCGGTGGCGGCAACGGTTTTCCGGGTTTCGTCGAGTTGTTGCTGCTGGTCAGCAATATCGCTGCGGTTCTGTTCGATATTATTTTTGTTTTCTGTCACAGCACCGGAAAGTTTGACGCCGTTCATCAGAGCGGTGTTGGCGTTAGCGTTGGCATGGTCAGCCGTTGACTGGGCATGTGCGACATCGCCTTTTATGTTGGTGACGTCTGACTGCACTGCGGAGACATCATTACGGGTGTCGGTGATGGCGGCTTTGTTGGCATCAATATCCGTCTGCGCCACCGTGATGGCGTGCTGCGCGTCATCAGCTTTCAGTGAAGCCCAGTTGGCGGCATGTTGTGCGTCCTGAATGGCGGTATCCTGCCCGTTGTCGCGGTCGGTCTGCGCTTGATTGGTTATCGGGTTCAGCGTATTGGCGGGCTGTACGGGAGAGGCAGCTGTATTTTCCTGAGGTGTCGTTGTCCGGTAATCATGCGCAATCAGATAATTTTGTGCGGCTGCACTATTCCCTGTCCTTTCTAAAAATCGACCAATTTTCTGATCAATTTCCGATTGCGACATTCCTGGCTGGATTGCCGTTAATTCTGTCGTTGCCGCCTCAACAGTATCACCCGCAAACGCAGATGGACTTACCGCGGTAGCAACAACGACAGCCAGTAAAGACAGCTTTACAGTTTTCATGCATTTTTTCTCTTTCAAAGTAAGTCACATATTTGTTTCTATAAGCAACGTAAAACGTTGTTATAAGAATTAATCTGCGTTGCAATTTGATCGAAATCTACGCCGCCATTTGTGTGATGTAAAGCGCATTTTTGTCTGGTGTAAGCGTAAACATCACCAATAAGAAACAAAAAATGTTTCTTATATAAATAAAATCGAAAATCATTTTGTGCTCTTTCAATGTAAAAAAGAGTAAAGACTTGTTTTGATAAGCGAAATAAATTCTGTTTCTGGACTAAACGTGAAGCGGTTCCTGATGTGTGCTAAAATGCGTTTCTTTGATAAATCTCAATTTTTAAGAGGTTTACGCCAGGCAGGAAAATTTAAATGAATGAATTTGAGAAGATTTTTAATGAAATGAATCTGGACCGGGCATTGCTACCGATCCTTTTTCGTTCGAACCGGTCAACAGTGTGGAAATATTTAAGTGGCGATAGTACGGCTCCTGCCTCAGCTATGTCACTGATTATGCTGTTGCAGTTAATCCAGAAACGAAACCCCGATCTGTTAGCCGAATGGTTAACGCTTTCTGATTTCACCATTCCGCCAGAAGTTTACCTGGACCAGCCTGATTACTGGAAAGGGTGGGTGTATACGCAACACAAGGTCAATAAAAACGTCCTGGAATATCTAAAAAAACATTATCCGGATGAAGACCAAAAAAACATGAATAAAGGTAGTGACGAGTAATTTGCCAATGCCAGTTAATATAGCGGAGGCGGCCTACGATTCGGGCGCAGACTTCCAGGCATGATAAGACGCGCCCTGAACTGAACCCCAAAACCTGGACAGTTTCAGTTAACCGGCTTTTTGATGCTCAGTCCGGTATTCTACCGGGCTGAGTCCCCCAAGACTGAGTTTTATTCTTTTT
>OATE01000426.1_pt1 | contig 12019 bp, 6 predicted proteins | sample 1475901 | NCBI WGS metagenome assembly OATE01 (sample SAMEA2579944, study PRJEB22360) | human gut metagenome | reverse complement strand
TCGTAGGACTCCCCAATCAAGCCGTAAAAGAATCGAGGGAACGCGTACGAGCAGCCATTAAAAATAGTGGATTTGATTTTCCTATGCGTCGTATTGTTGTTAATCTAGGGCCTGCAGAGGTCAGAAAAAGTAGTTCCGGATTAGATTTGCCCATAGCCATAGGTGTGTTAGCCGCATCAGGTCAAATTAGGCTACGCAAACCTAAATTAACAAAATTATTACAATCAACTCTGTTTATAGGCGAATTATCCTTAGATGGCAGTCTGAAAAAGACACAAGGCATTCTTAGTATGGCTATGAAAGCACTTGATGATAAGCTACTTACAATCTTTACAAGTTCGGATAATGTATCATTGCTGCACAATATAGAAGCAATTACATCCTATGGTGCACATACATTGGCGGATATTGTGAAACTTGTAATACGACCGGATGAATATCGTGTAGACACTGTTGATGACGATTGTAATGACGCGGTCAACAGCCTCATTGATTACAAGGATGTGCAAGGCCAAGAACTAGGAAAACGAGCCATGGTTATTGCTGCTGCTGGTGTTCACCACGTGATGATGATAGGTCCGCCTGGATCTGGTAAAACTATGTTAGCAGAACGATTACCAACCATTTTACCACCCCTAAGTTGGGAGGAGCGGCTAGAAACAACACGCATTCATGATGTGGCAGGATTGCTCGAAAAGAATACGCTGATTGCTAAACGGCCTTTTAGATGTCCTCACCATACAGCAACCTTGGCGAGTATCATAGGGGGCGGTAGTAATGCAAAACCGGGAGAAATTACATTAGCCCATAAAGGGGTGCTATTTATTGATGAAGCACCAGAATTTCCGCGCTATGTATTAGATGCGTTACGGCAACCATTAGAATCTCATATGATTACTGTGAATCGGTTACAAAATAGTTATGACTATCCAGCAGATTTTATATGTATACTCGCTGCTAATCCATGTCCTTGTGGATATTATGGGGACCCTCATAAGGAGTGTGTTTGTAGCTCTACAGAATTAGAAAGATATCAGCATAAAATATCTGGACCTATATTGGACCGCATAGATCTATTCATCCTTGTAGAGAGACCTAGTTTTAACGATATGTTATGTATGGATTCTGATTCTATGAGCAGTGCAGATATGAAACAACTCGTGGAGCAAGGGCGCCAGATGCAATTAGAACGTTTCCAAGACCAACCATTTAAGTCAAATGGTGCCCTGCCACATGGCGCTATTCGTGAACTTTGTAATATACGCGATGATTGCTGGGGCTTGTTAGGAGACGTATATGAACGATTTCATTTTACAGGGCGTAGCTTTGATCGATTGCTGAAGGTGAGTCGAACCATTGCAGATTTAGATGGATCCTTATATATAGAAAACGAACATATTTCAGAAGCGATGATGTATCGGCACATTCCATATTATGTGTCGAGGATAGGAGTTCATGATGGAGCAACAGTATGAAAGTAATTTTTACATTGCCGCCATGCAGAGTATTTCTTCACTAGGAGCGGCTACGATACGTGATTTAATCGAAAAGTTTGGAGATCCTTATAAGGCATGGTGTGCTTTACAAAATCGTAAGAACCTAACGACAATACTAGGCATTCCGTCCACAAAATATAGGCAAATCGAGAAAGAGGCGACCGATGAACGATTACGGACTATCTATAAGGCTCTTAAGAACTGGCATATAGAATATATTACGTACCTTGACGTATTATTTCCTGGGCATTTGCAAGAGATATACAATCCGCCAGCTGTCATATTTGTGAGAGGAAATGTATCGTTGTTAGATGATGAAACGATGAAAATTGCCATGGTAGGAGCTCGAAAATGTTCCGATTATGGTCGTAATGTGGCACTGCGGATTGGTAAGGAACTAGCCGCGTATAATGTAGCCATAGTCAGTGGTGGTGCGAGGGGAATAGATAGTCATAGCCATGAAGGTGCTTTAGCAGCAAAGGGACAAGTAATCGTTGTTATGGGATGCGGTTTAGATATTGTATATCCGCCGGAGAATAAGCGGTTATTTGATGCCGTTCTTAAGAACAATGGTTTATTAGTATCAGAATATCCTCCCGGTACACCGCCGTCAGGTGTCCATTTTCCCGCAAGGAATCGCATTATTAGTGGGCTTTCACAAATTATCATCGTAGTAGAGGCCAAGGCGAGCAGTGGGTCTCTAATAACGGCTGATATGGCCGCCAATGAAGGCCGTGAAATCTATGTGGTGCCTGGCAGTATTTTAAGCAATGTAGCGGAGGGCAATCACTGGCTCATGCGCCAAGGGGCTAATATATTAACGAAAGCACAAGATATAATCGAGGATTATGAGTTAAAGCCCCGTGTAGTTGATACGCAAGGGTCCGATGTGTTAAGCTTTAAGGTGGAATGGGAGGTCGTGTTGAGCACAATTCCTACCGATCAATGTATTAGTGTAGGCGATTTAATCAAGAAAACACACATTCCATTACAACGATTACAAAGTATTTTATTAGACCTTGAAATGAAACATATGATTGAGAAGGTTCATTCTAAGGGCTATATTAACATAATCGGGAGTGATGCACTTGTCCATTAAACGATCAATCGTTATTGGGGAACCGAAAGAACCAAAACAAGAAACAAAAAAGAAAAAGACTACGATCAATAAAAAGGTAGCAAAAGAAGCGTTGACACCAGTTGGTATTGTACGCGACAAATCGATTGTTGCTACATCGATGCCGCCAGAGCAACGAAAACCTCGCGTATATAATCCGGATGGTAAAATCCTTGTCATTGTGGAATCACCGGCTAAATCTAAGACTATCGAGAAATTTTTAGGCCCTAATTATATTGTGAAAGCCAGTATGGGTCATCTTCGGGATTTGCCTAAATCTCAAATGGGTATCGACATTGATCATGACTTTACCCCACGATATAGTAATCTGGTAGCACGTAAAAAGGTGATTGACGATTTGGTGGCCCATGCCGATGAAAGTAGCGCCGTATTGCTCGCAACTGACCCGGACCGCGAAGGGGAAGCTATTTCCTGGCATTTAGCATACATTCTAAACGTAGATATCACATCTAATTGTCGTATTACTTTTAATGAAATTACGAAAACTGCTGTTGCAGAGGCCTTAGAGCATCCACGTACTGTGGATATGAACATGGTTGACGCACAGCAAGCACGTCGTGTACTAGACCGTATTGTAGGGTATAAATTAAGCCCTCTATTATGGAAAAAAGTTTGCAAAGGTTTGAGCGCTGGTCGTGTTCAATCCGTAGCTGTACGTCTCATTTGTGAACGAGAACGTGAAATACAAGCTTTTGTACCTCAAGAATATTGGTCTATTGAAGGACAATTTAAGACAAAAACTAATGAAGAGTTTGCCGCTGAACTAACTCATGTAAAGGGTGATAAACTAGATATTACATGTGAAGCAGATGCAGTAGCAATACAAAAGGCTATTGCGGACCATACGGCTACTGTTACATCTGTTAAGAAAAGTAAACGAAGCCGTAAACCAGCTCCGCCTTTTACCACATCTACATTGCAACAAGATGGTGTTCGTAAGCTTAATTTTGGGGCTAAACGGACCATGATGATTGCTCAACATTTATATGAAGGTTTGGAAATCGGTTCTTATGGTCACGTAGGTTTAATTACCTATATGCGTACAGACTCTACACGTATATCCAAAGATATGCAAGAACAGGCAAGAGTCTATATTAAGAGAACCTATGGTGATGACTATTGCCCTGCTAAACCGAATGTATATGGTAAGAAGGAATCAGCTCAAGATGCGCATGAAGCCATTCGTCCTACATCTCTTGAATTGACACCTAAAATGGTAGAACCATTTGTAAATCGCGATGAACTAAAGTTATATACACTGATTTGGAATCGTTTTATGGCTAGCCAAATGGCACCACAACAAAATGAGTCAACTACTATTGAACTAGATATTGATGATACTTATACATTTAAGGCAACTGGTTCTCGTGTGTTATTCCCTGGATTTAGTGCAGTCTATGAAGATAGTAAGAAAGAAGATACGCCACAATTACCAGCGTTGAAGAAATCTGATGTGGTGGAAACTGTACTTATCGACCCAGAACAACATTTTACGCAACCGCCTGCTAGATATTCTGAAGCAAGCCTTATCAAAACATTGGAAGAATTAGGCATTGGTCGCCCAAGTACATATGCGCCAATTATAGATACTATCGTTAGCCGTAACTATGTAGAAACAAATAATAAACAATTCATACCTACAGAACTCGGCTTTGTAGTAGTAGACTTTTTAGTGGCCTATTTTGAAAAAATCATCAACACTGGGTTTACTGCAGAACTTGAAGAGGAGCTCGATGCGATCGCTAATGGTAAGGATACGTATGTGAAGGTATTGACTGATTTTTACAATATATTTAAGCAAGAATTGGATGATGCTAGCGATGTAGACAAAATTCAAATCGCATCCATGGAAAGTGATGAAATCTGTGAGCTTTGTGGTCATCCTATGGTCTATAAATTCGGTCGCTATGGTAAATTCTTAGCATGTTCTAACTTCCCAGAATGCAAGAACACTAAACCGATTACGGTTGGTACCGGTGTTGCTTGTCCTAAATGCGGTGAAGGGGAAATCGTAGAACGGAAATCTAAGCGTGGTCGTATCTTCTATGGTTGTAATCGTTATCCACAATGCGATTTTACGTTATGGGATAAGCCTACTCATGAGTTCTGCGATACATGTGGCAGTATTATCGTTGAAAAATCATATAAAAATGGTACGACGAAGAAATTCTGCTCCAATGAAACATGTCCAACTAGACCACCTAAGAAAACGAGAAAGAAAAAGTCTGATGATTCAGTAAAGAAAGAAGAGGATACAAAGAGTGAGTGAAAATAGAGTTACTGTTATAGGGGCTGGCTTAGCTGGTTCTGAAGCAGCGTGGCAACTTGCCAATCGTGGCGTTGCTGTCGATTTATATGAAATGCGTCCTGTAAAGAGTTCTCCGGCTCATCAAACGGATCAATTTGCTGAATTAGTTTGTAGTAATTCTTTGCGCGCTGGTAATATAGAGAATGCTGTTGGTCTACTAAAGGAAGAAATGCGTCGATTAGACTCGTTAATTATGGAATGTGCAGATGCAACAGCTGTACCTGCTGGTGGTGCCTTAGCGGTTGACCGTCATATATTCAGTGCTATGGTAACTGATAAGATAAAAAGTCACCCTAATATTACAGTGCATCATGAAGAGGTGACATCTATCCCTACAGAAGGAACCGTTATCTTTGCTTCTGGCCCATTAACATCTGAAACACTAGGTGATGCCATTAGAGAATTAACCGGTAATACGGGTTTTTATTTCTATGATGCAGCGGCCCCTATTGTGACCGCAGAGTCTCTTAACTATGATAAGGTGTTTGCTGCGTCTCGCTACGATAAAGGCGATGCAGATTATCTTAATTGCCCTATGAATGAAGAAGAGTATAAACACTTCTGGCACGAATTGACCCATGCTGAGGCCGTACAGCCTAAGGATTTTGAAAAGGAAATCTATTTTGAAGGTTGTATGCCTGTGGAAATTATGGCATCTCGTGGAGAGGATACATTGCGTTATGGTCCATTGAAACCAGTAGGCTTAGTGGATAAGCGTACCAATGAAGAATTCTATGCGGTTGTGCAATTGCGTAAAGAAAACAAAGAGGGAACTATGTTTAACCTCGTAGGGTTCCAAACTCATTTAAAATGGGGCGAACAAAAACGCGTGTTTGGTTTAATTCCTGGCCTTGAAAATGCAGAATTTATTCGGTATGGTGTGATGCATCGTAATACGTATATCAATTCTCCAGAATTGCTCAATCATGCATTCCAATTACAGTCTGATCATCGACTATTCTTTGCTGGTCAAATGACAGGTGTAGAAGGGTATCTTGAATCAGCCGCATCAGGGCTCATGGTAGGGTTACAGGTAAAACGATACCTTGATGATAATGCATTTATCAACTTCCCTAAAACGACGGCTATCGGATCATTGAGCCACTATATATCTTCCTATGAAGGATCTAATTTCCAACCTATGAATGTTAATTTTGGTATTATGGAATCATGGCCTCAACGGATTCGTAAGAAAAAAGAGAAAAATGCTCTCATTGCCAATCGTGCATTAGAAGAACTTGACGCATTAAAGGCACAAGAACAACTGTAAATGATGCTTGTCGCTCATAGTCTATCGTTAGAATAATTGAATAGATATAAAAAATCCTTCATTCATGGATGTTGTGTATCCGTGAATGAAGGATTTTGTTATTTACGTTTCTTTTGTTTTTGTGGTGCTTCTGGTACTGTTTCAGCCACATCTTGTTGCTTTTTATCTAGATAACCAAAGTAGATAAATAAACAGATACCTACAATCATAACAATGAGGCTCGTCATCTGTGCTGATTTAAGTCCCATTGTGAGGTTTACATAATCACCGCGTAAGAATTCTAAGCAGAATCGCGCTGCGGAATACAAGATAGCGTATAGAACGAACACTTGTCCTTTAGCATGTTTGAATGAGCTAAAGAGTAGTAAGATTACGAAGATTAGAATATCGATTTGGCCTTCCCAAATTTCAGCTGGCCATAATGGCTGATTACCATAGGTGCGGTATGCAAGGGTACTTTCAGGATAGAGAATACCAAAATTTCCACCCGTAGGATGACCAAAGGCATCGCCGTTAAACAGGTTAGCCATACGCCCAACCGATTGAGCTAAAATGAGGGCTGGCGCAAAAATATCGGCAAAGGCCCAGAAATCGATATTATGTTTTCTTAGATACCAATAACCGGCTAATGTACCGAGTACAACGCCTCCTTGAATGGCCATGCCGCCTTGCCATACGAAAGGAATTTCGAGGAGATGATTGCCATAGTAATGCCAATCGAAGAAAAATACATCCCATAAGCGGGCGCCGATAAGACCTGCTATAGCGACTGTAATGGAGAAATCAACAATGTGCTCGTGCCACCCACGACCGTCTTTTTTGAGTAAGAAATAGGCTACAGAGGCACCGCTAATGATGGCTAGTGCTAACATGACACCGTAGGCCCTAATCGGAAAATCGCCTATGAAAAATAGATATTGATGCATATGAACTCCTTTATGAATAAACGTTCATGCTTTTATAAGCATAGAAATTATAAGTGTCGATATATGTATGATATAATATAGGAATTGTTATGTAAATAAAAGCTAGTCAGCATAAATTATAGGAGACATACATGTTACGTAAATTTGCTATGGTCACTACCTTGGCAGCTGCTGTATTATCTAGTATTTCTGGTAATACTGTACAGGCTGAAGTGTTGGTGCCATTACAACAATATTTAAATACGACCAACCGTAATTATGAGGCCAATCAATATAAGACATCTTATACAATCTATGTACCACAGCTAGAATTGAATGGTACAACCATTACGATGAATCCTAAAGCCGTTGGAGAGCCCGTTAAATTGCCGATTACCAAACGGGATGGTACCGAGTATGTTGATGTAGAAAATGCAACACCGTTGATAGGTGTCACCTATACGAAAGATGGTGATCACGTTCAATTGACCGCTGCGCCAGAGACGATGCAAGTATTGCAAAATAAACCTGTCCAAGGACCTCTATCTTGGGCCTTTGATCCATGGCCTAACCAAGATACTCCGTATGCAAAAAAATTGAATGTCAGCGGAGATAACATCATTTCTCCAAGTTGGTTCAAATTGCATAGCCTTGGCTTAGAATCTAGTCCTAATATTAATGTGGACTATGTGAAAGCATACAAGGCCAACGGATATCACGTGTGGCCGCTTATTACAAATCGTTTTGATCCAGATTTCACGAGTGGTATCTTAGCCGATGAAGCAGTGTGGAAGAAATACGCTCAAAATCTCATTCAATACGCTTATATTTATGGATTTGATGGATATAATTTTGACTTTGAAAATGTAGACTATTCTGACCGTGATAAATTGACCAGATTCGTAGCATACTTAGCTGACGAATTACATAAGTATAATATTCAATCCTCTGTAGATGTAACGGGATATTCTAATAGTCCAAATTGGTCTCTTGTATATGACCGTAAGTCCTTCGCTAACAGTGTAGATTATGTCGTATTAATGGCTTATGACGAAACATGGGCCAAGAGTACTACGGCAGGACCGGTTGCAAGTTATCCTTGGGTACGCGATCATGCTGAGAAGATGTTGCAAGAGGTACCAAGTTATAAGCTTGTTCTTGGCATTCCATTCTACACTAGAATTTGGCATGAATCAGGCGGTGTGGCACGGGGTGAAACATTGGCCATTAAAAATGAATCATCTTATTTCACAAATCACGCATCGAATATTATTTGGAATGATACGTTAAAATCTTATTATGCAGCTATTCCAACAACTAGTGGTACCGATAAGATTTGGTTTGAAGATAATAAATCCTTAGGATATAAATTAAACCTAGTGAAAGAATTACAATTGGCCGGCTTTGCTGCATGGCGTAAAGGCTTTGAAGATGATACTACGATTACAATGATTCAAGGCGTTGATTTAGGTAAAGGTACACCTAACACAGCACCAGTTGTTGAAGCTCCTAAGCCTGTTGTTGAAAAACCATTAACAAAGGCTGAACGTAAGGCTCTTGAAAAAGCAGCAAAAGAAAAGGCGAAAACAGAAGCTAAAGCAGCTAAGGAGAAGGCAAAAGCAGAAGCTAAAGCTGCAAAAGAAAAGGCGAAAGCCGAAGCTAAAGCATCTAAAGAACGTACAAAAGCGAATGCTAAGACTGTGAATGAAAAGCAAAAGGTTGATAATGATATAGCGTCTATCGTTCCCGCTGTTCAAGTAGTAAAAAAGCAGATAAATTGACGGTTTATGGTACGAAGTAGTACAATAATACTATTAATTAGAATCACAAACAGATTTGAGGAGGCACCTACATGAACGAAAAATATGTAGCCCAAGATATTGAGAAAAAGTGGCAAAAGTACTGGGATGAGAACCATACTTTTAAAACTGAATATGACGAAAGTAAAGAGAAATACTATGCATTAGAAATGTTCCCATATCCATCTGGCAATTTGCATATGGGTCATGTGCGCAACTATTCCATCGGCGACGTAGTAGCGCGTTTTAAGAAAATGAATGGTTTTAATGTATTGCATCCAATGGGCTGGGATTCCTTTGGTATGCCTGCAGAAAATGCAGCTATTAAACATGGTATTGCACCTAAAACATGGACTCTTGATAATATTGAGAATATGAAAAAGCAACAAAAAGCATTGGGCCTTTCCTATGATTGGGACCGTGAAGTTGCCACATGTAAAGAAGATTACTATAAATGGACACAATGGTTCTTCGAACAATTCTATAAAAAAGGGTTAGCTTATAAAAAAGAAGCAAAGGTTAACTGGTGTGAAACATGCCACACTGTATTAGCTAACGAACAAGTTATTGATGGCCTTTGCTGGCGTTGTGATAATCCTGTAGAGAAAAAGGATTTATCTCAATGGTTCCTCCGCATCACTGAATATGCAGATCGCCTGTTAGATGATCTCGATACACTCGATGGTTGGCCTCAACGCGTTAAGTTGATGCAAAAGAATTGGATCGGTCGCTCTGAAGGTACAGAATTCTCTTTTGATGTGCCATCCATTAACGAACGTATTTCCGTATATACGACTCGTGTAGATACAATCTACGGCGTAAGTTACGTTGTATTGGCTCCTGAACATCCATATGTAGAACGTTTAATTGAAAATGCACCTAACAAAACTGATTTAGATGCTTTTATCACGCGTATGCGCAACATGAGCGACATTGACCGCACGTCTACAGAAGCACCTAAGGAAGGCATGTTTACCGGTTCTTATGCGGTAAATCCTATGTCTGGTGAACAAGTGCCTATTTGGATTGCTAACTATGTTCTCGTAGATTATGGTACTGGTGCCGTTATGGGTTCTCCTGCTCATGACGAACGGGACTGGGAATTTGCTCATAAATACGATTTGCCTATTAAACCTGTTGTTTCTCACAATGGTGAAAACTACAATTTCGATACATGGGAAGAATCTGACCACGAAGATGGCGTGTTGATTAATTCTGGTGAATTTGATGGTCAAACATCTGAAGAGGCTCGTAAAAATATTACGGCTGCACTTCATGAACGCGGTATCGGTGAAGGTAAAACTAATTTCCGCCTTCGCGATTGGCTTATCTCTCGTCAACGTTATTGGGGCGTGCCAATTCCTGTTGTATATTGCGAAAAATGTGGTGAACAACTCGTACCAGAAGAAGAATTGCCTGTACGTCTTCCTGAAGATGTTAAATTTGAATCCGGTGCAGTATCCCCATTGGCAACATCCGAAGCTTTCATGAACGCTAAATGCCCTAAATGTGGTGGCCCTGCGCGTCGTGAAACAGATACTATGGATACATTCATCGATTCCTCTTGGTACTTCTTGCGTTACACTGACGCATTGAACGATAAAGCACCATTCGATTCCAAAATTGCTAATTACTGGATGAACGTTGACCAATACATCGGTGGTATTGAACATGCTATCTTGCACTTGTTATACTCTCGTTTCTTTGTGAAAGTTATCCATGATTTAGGCCTCATCGAAGCTAACGAACCATTCCGTGGTCTTTTGACACAAGGTATGGTACTTAAAGAAGGCAGCAAGATGTCTAAATCTAAAGGCAATGTGGTTTCTCCAGAAGAAATTATCAATAAGTACGGTGCTGATACAGCGCGCTTATTCATCTTGTTTGCAGCACCAGTTGATCGCGATCTTGATTGGAGTGACCAAGGTGTTGAAGGTTCCTATCGTTTCTTAGGTCGCGTATGGCGTATTGTTGATGCGTATGACCAAGCAGCAAAAGAAAATCATACGGGTGACCTTACAAAAGATGAAGTGGCATTACGCCGTGAATTACACCGTGTTATCAAAAAGGTTACAGAAGATTTAGATAATAACTTCAACTTTAATACGGCAATTAGTGCGATTATGGAACTTGTTAATGCCATGTATGCACACAAGGACAAAGCAGAATCCGTAAATGCTGATCTTGCTAATGAGTTAACACATAATCTCGTGTTGTTATTAGCTCCATTCGTGCCACATATTACAGAAGAATTGTGGCATGAACTTGGCGAAACTGATTCTGTTCATACTATGAACTGGCCAACATACGAAGAATCTGCTCTTAAAGTAGACGAAGTAGAAGTGGTTCTTCAAGTTAATGGTAAGGTTCGCGATAAATTAACTGTTTCTGTGAATATTACGAAAGAAGAATTGGAAGCATTGGCTAAAGAATCTAGCCGTGTCCAAGAATTTACAGAAGGTAAACAAATCGTTAAAGTTATCTACGTACCAGGTAAACTTGTGAATATCGTTGTAAAATAATATTTCTATATATGATTTGTTAATATAATGAAAGCCCCCAACTACATAGGTAGAAGGGGGCTTTATTATCTAGAGAGGTTATTATGGCAAAACGTAGCGATTATATTTCTTGGGATGAATACTTTATGGGCGTTGCTATTTTGGCTGCGCAACGATCTAAAGATCCTAATACACAAGTGGGGGCCTGTATCGTCAGCAATGATAATAAAATCTTATCCATCGGTTATAATGGCATGCCCTTAAATTGTAGTGATGATGATTTCACATGGGAACGTGATACGGCAGATGATAATAAATATTTCTATACCGTTCATAGTGAATTAAATGCGATTCTAAACTATCGCGGTGGCTCTTTAGAAGGGTCTAAGATTTATGTAACACTGTTTCCTTGTAATGAATGTGCAAAGGCGATTATTCAAAGCGGCATAAAGGCCGTTATTTATCGAGATGATTTGTACAAAGATACTAAAGAGGTTAAGGCTTCAAAACGTATGCTAAAGACGGCCGGTGTAGATATTATTGAATATCAATCAACGGGCCGCGTATTGGAAATAACACTATAATAGATAAAAGAGGGATGG
>OATE01000418.1_pt1 | contig 12431 bp, 8 predicted proteins | sample 1475901 | NCBI WGS metagenome assembly OATE01 (sample SAMEA2579944, study PRJEB22360) | human gut metagenome | reverse complement strand
CATCTGCTTTTCTGTATATACTACTCGAATTCTAGAATCTTCTTTTTCATATTTCCTTAACTTCTCAATAATCGGAGAATTTTTTCCACTTCCATCAGATAAGCACAACTCCCAATTTGAATACGTCTGTTTCTTTACAGAATCAATCATTTCGGCTAAATACTTCTCTGGTGTCTTATATAACGGAACTACAATAGAAATTTTAGGTTCATATGCAAAATGCTTTTTTCTTTGTTCTTCTAAAGCTTTCTCATTCGGCTGATGTATTCTTAACCAGTTTTTATAGGTAATACTGTCCTGTTTTGTCAATTTTACCAACATACGTTCCGCTGTCTGTTTTAACCCAAATTGTTGGTAATACACATATGCTTTAAATCCGTTTTTCTTTAATTTCTGAATACCTTTTTTTATTTTTGACGGCTTTAACAGAAGTTCGTACTCAGACTCACATCTGCTGTTTTCCATATGAATGCGAATCCGTTTTGGAATCTCCGTATGACATTCTGCTACAAAACCATGCACTTCCTGATCTGTACACTCTGGATACTGGCGTTTCACGTCACCACGGCGTCTTTCTTTCACTTCACTTTCCAAAAGCTTTCCATTTTCTGTATAAATCTTGATTTTTACTGGTTCTGCACTTACATACCATCCTACTACTTTAAATCCATCTTTATCAACACTGCCACCATCTACAAACTTATCCATTCTATTTTCTATCTTTTCAAGTTTGCTTTTTGACACTGTAAAAAATACCTTTTTCTCTGAATTATATTCATTAACTACTTTTAATTTCTCACAGCTTCTCCAATTTTCCGGAAGCGGGATCCATAGATAATATCTGTTTTTTACTACAGGTCTCCCATTTACACATTTATGCGCTTCCGCAATATCCGTAAACTGTTCTACTTCATACTCCAATTTTTGTTCATCCAGATATACACTCAGAACATTTTTTCCAAATTCATTATCCTGAAACCATCCCTGAATCAACAATTTATTTCTATCTTTTACATGAAATCTGCATGCTGTCACATAAAATTCGTTTTTCATCCTGTTCTCCTACTTGAATAACTTGTATAATAATTTCATAAAGATCACAATAAAAGCAACAAAACCAAGAAGTACCACAAACGTCTCCACATCAAATCGATGGCTGATATATCTGGCCGCAAGCGCTCCCTGCGTCTCATTGTTTTTAATGCTCAGAACTTGTGCTCCCTCTTCTTTTTGAGGCACTACATAAAAGCTTACGCCATTTGCAGCATCTGCCCCTGTCTCTGTAATCTCAAACAGATATTCTTTTCCTTTTGCAGACTCAACCGTTTCTATATCGAACCGATTGAATTTATTATTTTTAATTTCGCTTGCTTTCGTACTTCCTGATGCGACTTTCTTATTTGTCTTAGCATCCCGAAGAATATACTGTACTTCTACATCTTCTACATTCCCAGTTACAGAGCACTTAATATTTAGCCCATCCAGAATATCTTCTTCACTTACAAATTCCTGACTTATCGTTTCTCCTTCCAGAAGCACTCCTGTACTGATAAATGCTGACGTATCTGCATTTCTGTCATATAAATATGAGTTTTTATCAATATGCGCATACAGAAAAGCCAAAACTACAATAATCAGAATTCCTATGCCTGTTTTTATATATTTTTTCATTTCAACAATTCCTCTTTACGCTTTTTCATATATGCTGCATATTTCCTGAGCATCTCCAAACATCTTCAACACCCCATGATCCAGCCATACTACCTTATTACAAATTTTTTTTACCTGTTCGATACTATGAGACACAAATAAAATTGTTGTTCCCTGATCTTTCATGTTCTGGATTCTGGCTTCACACTTTTCCTGAAACCGGAAATCTCCAACGGAAAGCACTTCATCCACGATCAAAATATCCGGGATTCCAATCGTTGCGATTGCAAATGCCAGACGAGACACCATACCGGAAGAAAAATTCTTAACCGGAACATCCATAAAATCCCGCAGTTCTGAAAATTCTACGATATCTTCATACTGGGCTTCCATCTGGGCTCTGTTATAACCGAGCAGCGCTCCGTTCAAAAACACATTTTCCCGGGCAGTCAGATCCATATCAAATCCTGCTCCCAATTCAATCAGGGGCGCAATATTTCCACCCACAGTCACGGTCCCTTTGGTCGGCTTTAACACGCCTGCAATCGTTTTAAGCATCGTACTTTTTCCACTTCCATTCAGACCGATCAATCCAAGAGAATCCCCGCGTTTCACCTCAAAAGAAACATCTTTCAAAGCCCAGAACTCGTCATAAGAGACCTGTTTTTTCAGGCTCTTTATCACATATTCTTTAAAACTGTCAAACTTCTCTGATGAAAGATTAAATCTCATCGAGACATGTTCCACATTGATAATTGTTTCCTGTTCCATATACTTCTCCTAAATATTCAGTATAAATTCATCCTGATTTTTATAAAATACATACGTTCCCAACACAAGAACAACTGCTACTTCTGCCATTCCCAGAACGATTGATGAAAAGGTCGGCAGCGTATTGTAGAACATCACATTCCGGAACATCTGCACCATATTGGTCAACGGATTGATATTGACCACGATACGGACTGCTTCCGGCAAGATTGACATCGGATAAATAACCGGTGTCAAATACAAAAGCCCTGTTGTAAACACGGAATACAGGTGCATGATATCTCTGAATTTGACAGTCAGAGCTGCCAGGAGCATCCCCACTCCCAGTGAAAATAAAATAATCATCGCCAGCGGAATCACGCTCAGGACTACTGTCCAATGCAATTCTGCGCGCATTGCTACCATAACCAGAATCAATGCAACCAGCGATGCCATCAAATTGATGAAGCTGGAAAACACTCTGGCAATTACAAATAAATACTTCGGTACATATACCTTTTTGATCAATGCCGCGCTTCCGATGATCGAAGTCATGGAACTTGTTGTTGCATCATTAAAAAAGTTAAAAATCAACTGCCCGCTCAAGATGTAAAGTGGAAAATTCTCAATATCGAATTTAAAAATGCTGGAAAACACTACGGACAAAATGATCATCATAAACAATGGATTCAACAATGTCCAGAGAACTCCAAGGACAGACCGTCGATATTTGATCTTGATATCTCTCGCCACAAGTTCTGCCAAAAGAGGCTGAAACTTTTTAAAATTCTGAATATAACTTGACACAATCTTCCTCCGGCTTCTATTTGTTCAGTTCTTTGATTCCGCCCCATTTCTGATCTTTTTCAGAAATCGTCAGTTCCATACCTTCCGGAATTGGCCACTCAATTCCAATATCCGGATCATTCCATGCCAAACCGCCCTCATCATTTGGATGATAGAAATCTGTACATTTATAAGCAAACTCTGCTGAGTCTGACAGTACAACAAATCCGTGTGCAAAATCCTTCGGAATAAAGAACTGCTTTTTATTCTCTGCTGAAAGCACAACTCCATACCACTGTCCATAGGTTTTAGAGCCTTTTCTCAAATCTACAGCAACATCGAATACTTCTCCGCTTACCACACGAACAAGTTTGTCCTGCGGATAATTGATCTGGAAATGGAGGCCACGGAGTACTCCTTTTTTGGAACTGGACTGATTGTCCTGGACAAACTCCATATCAATGCCGGCTTCTTTATAATCATTGTAATTGTAAGTTTCCATAAAATAACCTCTCTTATCGCCAAATACGGTTGGAGTGATTACTTTCAGTCCTTCAATCTCACATGTTTCTACTTTAATTTTTCCCATGATTCAAACTCTCCTCTATTTCTGATCAATATATTTTCCGTCCAAGACATCTTTCAAATAACGTCCGTACTGATTTTTCTGATAAAGCTCACATGCTTTTCCAAGTTTTTCTTTATCAATCCATCCATTATTGTATGCGATTTCTTCCAGGCATGCGATCTTACGGTTCTGATGTGTCTCAACTGTCTTTACAAAATTTGTCGCATCTACCAGTGACTCATGTGTTCCTGTATCCAGCCATGTAAATCCCTGTCCGAGCAGCGTTACATCCAGATTTTCCTTTTCCAGATAAATTCGGTTAAGTTCTGTGATTTCCAGTTCTCCTCTGGCGCTTGGTTTAATCTGTTTCGCATATTCTACTACATGATTGTCATAGAAATACAGTCCTGTCACCGCATAATTCGACTTCGGATGCTCTGGTTTTTCTTCGAGGGAAACCGCTTTCCCATCCTGATCAAACTCAACAACACCAAAACGCTCCGGATCATCCACATAGTATCCGAATACTGTTGCTCCGTCTTCTTTGGCTGCAGCTGCTTTCAGCCTCTTAGCCAGACCATGTCCATGGAAAATATTATCTCCCAGAATCATCGCACAACTTTCTCCATCAATAAATTCTTCTCCAAGCAAAAATGCCTGTGCCAATCCGTCTGGTGACGGCTGCACTTTATAGCTGAGCTGGATTCCAAACTGGCTTCCATCTCCCAAAAGCTCTTCAAATCTCGGTGTGTCATCCGGTGTGGAAATGATCAGAATTTCACGGATCCCTGCTTCCATCAAAATACTCAGCGGATAATAAATCATCGGCTTGTCATAAATAGGCAGTAACTGCTTGCTTGTCACCTGTGTCAATGGGTAAAGTCTTGTTCCTGATCCACCTGCTAAAATGATACCTTTCATCTTTTCATCTTCCTCCTGTTTGTAGATTCAACCTCATAACGCAAACCAGCAGTATCCTAGGATACTGCCTGTTTGAACACGTTATTTATACATTTCTTCGTAATATTTCTGATAGTCACCGCTTGTAACATTCTTCATCCATTCCTCATTCTCAAAGAACCACTTGATCGTCAGACGAATACCATCTTCAAACATCGTCTCCGGATACCAGCCCACTTCTTCTTTGATCTTGTCCGGCGCAATGGCATAACGTCTGTCATGTCCTTTTCTGTCTTCCACATATGTGATCAGTTTTTCGCTTACAAGTTCTTTTCTTGGATCTCCCTCTGGCAGCATCTCCTGTAATGTATCCAGAATAATGTGAATAATCTGAATATTCTGTTTTTCATTGTGACCACCGATATTGTAAGTTTCAAAAAGTCTTCCCTTTTCCTGCACCATATCGATCCCCTTTGCGTGGTCTTCCACATACAGCCAGTCTCTGACATTCTTTCCGTCTCCGTACACCGGGAGATTTTTTCCCTGCAGAGCGTTATTGATGATCAATGGAATCAGCTTCTCTGGGAACTGATACGGGCCATAATTGTTACTGCAGTTTGTAATATTTGCCGGGAACTTATATGTATCCATATAAGATTTTACCAGCATATCTGATGATGCTTTACTTGCAGAATATGGACTATGCGGATCATACGGAGTTGTCTCATAGAAATATTCTCCCTCTTCTTCCAGTGATCCATACACCTCGTCTGTAGAAACATGAAGGAATTTCTTTCCCTCCTTAAATGTTCCGTCAGGAAGCTCCCATGCTGCTTTTGCCGCATTGAGCATCACAAGTGTCCCGAGTACATTTGTCTTTACAAATACATCCGGATTTTTAATGCTTCGATCAACATGACTCTCTGCAGCAAAATGTACTACTCTGTCAATCTCGTTCTCTTCAAAAATCTTGTTAATCGCATCTGCATCACAGATATCTGCCTTTACAAATGTGTAATTTTCTCTGTCTTCTATATCTTTCAGGTTCTCAAGATTTCCTGCATATGTCAGCTTATCTACATTGATGATGCGGATTTCGTTGTCATACTTTTTAAACATGTAATGAATGTAGTTTGATCCGATAAATCCGGCTCCACCGGTTACTAAATATGTTCTCATAATTTTAACCTCCAATATATTCTTTAAAATTATAACATTTCTTTAACATCTATGCAACAATTTTAATTACATCCCCGCGCAGTTTTCAACTTTATCTCAGACTCTGCACAATCCTTCAGCATAACAAAAAAGAATCTCTCACACCTCTTACGAAGTATAAGAAATTCTCTTTTCTCAACGATCTGATAAATCTGCTTATTTGCTTTTCAGTACATTTATCATATTAACAATCGCATACCCATATTTTGCGTCACTTGCCCAGCCTGTCCCGTTCGGATTTTCTTTGATCCCCAGCCATTCTACATAAGGTGCAGAATTTCGAGTAACATATCCGAACCTTGGATCTACACATACATTTTTCAAAAGTTCCGCAGAACCGTATGCCTTCAAATGCTGAATCTGTGCGCGGATTCCTGTTCTGACATCCGGAAAACTGGCTGCGAATTTCCATCCAACGCTCCAATTCCCGCAAAATTAAACTGTTCGATTTTTACAATTCCGCCAAACTTCAGCCATGCGCTTTCTTTCATAGCCTGAACAAATGCTACTTCTGCCTTCACACCTTCAGCAGCTGCTTCGTCATAATAAATCTGACAAAATTCTTTCAATGTCGGCGCTCCGCCTTTTCCAAGTGCTTCTGCCGGATAAGTGTTTCCTGTACTTTCATAATAACGCATCATCTGCTCAACCGTCGTCGTTGATACTCCCATGATCGTCGTTAATTTCGCCGTATCATTCTCTTCCTGATTCCCGGAAACGTTGTATGTCGTCTTATCTGCAAATGCCTGAATTCCGGTCTCTGTCGTAATATACACATGAACGTTGTACAGACCTTTGTTCTGATTGTGATTTGCTAATTTCACTTCTGCCTTATAAGTTCCGTCACTCTGACGTGAAGCTGCATACCAAACGATATCGCTTTGATTCGCCTGACTCCATACAGGAACCTGTACTGCCTGTACTCCAGATTTTGAAGAGATATTCTTCACAATAACATCAAATGTTCCTTTTGCGCTGTTGTAGTTTTTCACTTCTACTGTTCCTTTTGGATTTGACACAGTAAATGTAATTTCTCCAATAAACTTCTGTACTCCGTCAATCATGCCATATGCATGAACATTATAGATACCGGCTGTTTTATGACGACTGATTTCAATTCCAACATTCCATGTATCCGCGTTTTTCCGTGTTCCCTGATACCAGACCAGATCGTCCTGTCCATTGACATCGCTCCAGACAGCAAATTTCACATCACTGATCTGACCGACTGCACTGGCATTTTCCAGAACCGCCGTATATTTTCTTTCCTGTCCGTCTGTATCTGCCACGCTGATCTTTGGCTCCAGTTTGCTCACATTTTTGTTTGTACCATCTACAAACTGCATAATTCCATTTTTTGCGGTTACATATGCATGAATATTATACGTTGTGTTCTGACTGTGATTTTTCGTCTTTACCACCGTTTTATAAGTTCCATCACTCTGTCTGTCCGCCTGATACCATACGATATCACTTTGGTTTGCCTTGCTCCAAACTGGAATATATACTGCATTGACGCCTGATTTTGAAGTTACATTTTTCAAGATTACTTCAAAACTTCCTTTTGACTCGCTGTAATTTTTCACTTCCAGAGTTCCTGTCGGAGAACTCACTTTAAAAGTAGTATTTCCAATTAACGTCTGCTTTTTCCCAACTGTGCTGTATACATGGACATTATAAACACCTGCTGTCTTATGATTTGCAATCGAAATTTCTGTACTCCATGTAGATGATTTCTTCTTTGCATCATACCAAATCAAATCGTCCTGTCCATTTACGTCACTCCACACCGCAAACCTTACCTGATCTGCGTTTCTGACATTCTTTGCTGTCAATTCATACTGGCTTTCTTTTCCGGTCTCATCTTTTGCTGTAATCTCAACTGCAGAAGTTTCTACCTTCTGCGTAGTAGAAGCAACCATCGTCTGACTTCCGTCATTGCCCAGAATATATATGTGAATATTATATGTACCAGTATTATTTTTGTGATTTGCAATGTCTACTCCTACTTTATATGTTCCATCAGACTGTTTCTCTGCTCTGTACCAAACAATATCACTCTGATTCCTAAGACTCCAAACCGGAACCTGTACTTCTTTGACCCCTGCCGGTGCCACTATATTTTCGACAACTACATCAAAAGTTCCATTTTCAGCACTATAATTCTTAATTGTAACATCTGCACTTGGTCCCACCACTTTAAATGTAGAATTTCCAATAAATACCTGTTTGCCATTCGTGAGACTTGCATAGGCATGCACCTGATAGATATCTCCTATTTGATATCCTGATATACTTACATCCGCTTCCCATACTCCACTTGACGTTTTCTGAGCTGTAATCCATCTGATATCACTTTGATCACCTTTACTCCAAACCGGAAACTGTACACCGCTTACTTCATCTGGCATATCTGCAAAACTCAGTTTCACACGGTATAAGTCTTGTCTTCCATCAACTGCAGAAACCTTCAGTTTTGCAGATGTATCTTTTGAAACACGAAATGTCGTATTACACAAGATTTTCGTAGATGATGAATTGTATACATGCACATTATATGTCCCTGCTGATTTTTTGTGGTTTTTGATATCAAAATTTACTGTCCCACTGTTTCCGGATACAGAATACCACTTCAAATCATCCTGTCCATTGTCATCACTCCATACTGCAATTTGTGCTCCGGCACCAACTCCACTCACCTCAATCTGTGCAGTTCCATTAAAATCATTTTTGTTCTTAATCTGCACAGTTGCCTGCTCGTTTCCGTTATTGCCTTTGCTGAACCCGTAAGTTGCTGCAATTCCTGCTGCATCTGCTTCTCCCAGCTTTTTCAGGAAATTCTCATCTTTCAATTTCGCGGCATCAGATGCACTGTCTAAGAATGCGTGTTCTACGATCACCCCTGTCATTCCATACTGTTTAGAAAGATAGTTTGTCGTAAAATAGTCATCTTTATTTCCATTCGGATCTGTCTCTCCAGTCGTACCGTCTTTAATCTTTGCACCACGATTTCTTAATCCAAGTGCTGACAACTCGCTCAGAATCTTATTTGCCAGATTCTGACCTTCCTGATGGATTCCTTCATTATAGCTTTTGTTTGGATAGTAAACCTCGGCTCCCGTTCCCCCTCCTGTATTGAAATGAATATCTACAAATACGGTCGCTCCGAGTGCCGCTGCATCTTTGATTCTCTGATTCAGGCAATAGCTTGTATTCTGTCCCGGATATTTACAGGAAATAGAATCTCTGTCCATATACACTGTAACTCCCTGATACTGCTCCAATGCCTGTTTGCAATACTGTGCAACTTTAAAAGTAAGCTCTTCTTCTTTTAGTCCATTGCCGCTGGCTCCTGTATGTGTCGCATCATGTCCGGCACAGATCACCACCGTTTTATTGGCTCTTGCTTCTCTTGCAAGCGGTGATACAGGATCTGCCTCTTCCAGCACTCCTGCCACAGTTTCCTCAATGTTCTCTGTATCTGAAGAAGCCTCGATCACATTTCCGTCTTCACTAAGTGAATATACTGCCACATCCGGCACTGCTTCCTCTGAAGAATTCTCCTCTTCCGGTTGTACTGTAACTGTATAACCCGCATCAATTTCTTCATCCAACAGATTTACCGTAGAACTTACTCCCGAGCTCTGATATGTCAGGCTATCCAGCTGATACACATCTTCTGCTGATCCTTCCGGATAATCCTGTGTAAACAAAACTGTATTGTTCACAATTGCTGATGCCGGCATTTCAAACTGTTCACCTGTAACAACAGAACTATAATGTAGAACTGCAGATTCCAGCACCAGGCTCTCATCCGAAAATCCAACTGCTATATTCTGTGTCTGTGGCATATTGACCACTGCTTCATCCACATATACATACTCCAGAATTCCTTCCAAAGGCTGCTGTGTTGTCTCCTGCTGTGTGTCTGTTTCATCTAAAGTCTGCTGTTGCTCCTGTGATTGTATATCTGCTTCTCCTGCAACAGAATCCATCTCCCCAGCTGCCGCCACATTCATTCCAGCTGTAGTAAACACCATCATAAACACCAGTAACAGCGTAAGTACTTTCTGTACTTTTTTCATTCTTTTGTTTTAACCCCTTTCTCTCTTGCGTAATATCTATATATAAAAGCCTATGGCTGAATATTTGTCTCTTTGCAAATAAAAATTGGTCTTTTTTTCAATTCCATATATGCTTTTGCAAAATACTCCCCTAAAATACCGATACAAAACAGTTGAATTCCACCTATGAATAGCATAATACATACCATAGACGGCCATCCAGAGGTCGGATCTCCAAAAATCAGTGTTTTTGCAACAATTACGATAATCAATATAAACGCAAGTACACAGAGTACAATTCCCATGATTGCTGAAATCAGCAACGGTACTGTAGAAAAAGCAACAATCCCTTCGATTGCATACACAAACAATTTCCAGAAAGACCACTTTGTCTCACCTGCAACTCTCTCGATGTTTTCATATTCCATCCATTTTGTTTTATATCCAACCCAACCATACAGACCTTTTGAAAATCTATTGTATTCTTCCAGCTCCAGAAGACTGTTTACAAACTGACGCGTCATCAATCGATAATCTCTGGCTCCATCTACAATTTCCGTATCTGAAATTTTCTTGATCAAATGATAAAATCTCCTTGCAAAAAATGACCGGATCTTTGGCTCTCCTTTTCTTGTCACTCGTCTTGTTGCCACCGAATCATAGCCCTCATCTTTGATATAACGCATCATTTCAGGCAACAGACTTGGCGGATCTTGTAAATCCGCATCCATGATTGTGACATACTCTCCAGAAGCATAACTTAATCCCGCATACATCGCTGCTTCTTTCCCAAAATTTCTGGAAAATGACACATACTTTATACATTCGTCTTTTTTTGCCAGTTCTTTTGCAACTTCAAGAGTTCTGTCCTTTGACCCATCATCTACAAAAAGAACTTCAAACTGGAATTCTTTCATAATGCTCATTACTTTTTTTATTTCATTATAAAACAAAGGAATACTTTCTTCTTCGTTATAGCATGAAACAACTACACTTATTTTTTCCATAGTCCACCTCATATAATACCTTTCTTTTGACTATAACATATTATAAAACAATTTTCTATTTCACATTACCCATTTTTACTATAATCAATTCTCCGTTTTTTTGAATAGCATCGTTTGCTGGCCATTCCGGCATATTTTTTGCAAATTTTGTTGCATTAATAATCTCTTCTTGAGATGCTCCATTCATTTTTATTCCTCTTGTTAATGCAAATGTACAAATTTTTTCAGTAGAATAGAAATATGCCGGTTCCATATCTGTAAACATACTGAAATATGACATGCCTATAAAATCAATTGCTGGATAACAAGCGTTATTTAATGGTGCTTTATACTCTCCAACAAATGCGATTCTATTTGTTTGTATATCATAATTTTTTATATGGCATCGTGTAACAATCTCATTCAGTGTATCTACATCTTGTTCATACCTCACATCATCCGCATACCAAAACCGTAAAGTTGTATATAACTGGCTCAATCCTACACCAATTGCCGCTATTATTACCCCCACTCGAACTGCTCTTTTTATAATTTTGATTATGGAAATTTGTTTTCCAACATTTTTATCATCTCTTTTTCTTATCAAATACATAAAACCAACAGCAATTACAAATGGCAGAACATATTGGCTTCGAAAAGTAAGGGCTATTCCAGCATATATTGTAAGCATGAAAGGACTCACTATTAAAATTAAAATAGCACTCCATTTCCAAACCGGAATTTTAACAGCATCTTTATACCATACCACTAGCATGATCACTGCACAGATACATAACACAATTGCTCCGTACCCATATATATAATCCTTATAGATATACAGTACTTGCTTAATATGCATAATTATATTATTTATACACTGCTCCACAGATGCTTTCCCCCATAAAGTCTGCCCTTCAAGATAATCCCCAGAAGAAAAGAATAGCTTCACAATTATAGAGTTTAATATATATGCACATCCAAATGGTATTACAGTTTTAACACATACAAAAAATAGTTTTTTTATATCTGATTCTTTGTCTATCAAAATTCCAAATGCTACCGCTGCTATAAAAAGTGTCGTGTTAGCCTGATAACTTCCAAAACTCCAAACAAGACATCCTATAGCTAATAATAGCCTCCAGACTGCTCTGCACTTAATCCAGCTAAATGTAAGATATACTGCAATCGCTACTAATAAAATTGATATTGCTATATCAAAATTCTGTAATTTAAACAGCCATTGCATTACCCATATTGGATGTGTCATAAAAAGTGCTGAAAACACGAAATAATTATATCTATTTTCTCCGCCTGAGATATATTCAAATGCATACGCAAACATCATTAAAAATGCAACAATCACAAAAAAACCAAGTGTTGAGTTTATATAAGGATTATACCAACGTATTCCAAAAATTTTTTCTGTAAAAATCAATCCATATCTGCCAATATCTAACCAATTATAAACACTTCTAGTACTCCATCCGGTCAGCAACAAGAGTTTACACT
>OATE01000404.1_pt1 | contig 12954 bp, 2 predicted proteins | sample 1475901 | NCBI WGS metagenome assembly OATE01 (sample SAMEA2579944, study PRJEB22360) | human gut metagenome | reverse complement strand
ACGGTCATGTGACAGGTTTGGAAAACAAAGATTGGGATCCTAACAATATCACAAGTGGTCGTGCTGCTACAGAAGATCAATTGCAGAAGTCCCATAAAACCTTGGATAATAAGATTAATAACTTAGGTGATGAAATCACAAAGAAAGGTATGGATTTTGCCGGTAATACAGGTGAATTCCACCGTGATTTAGGTCAAAAGGTTACTATCAAAGGTGAAGGTCAAGGGGCTGATAGCGATTATTCCGGCGAAAATATCAAAACTGTAGCCGATCAAGATGGTAATATCAACATCAAGATGGCGAAAGACCTTAAGGCCGATAGCATCACTACCAAGACGATCAATACTGATACGGTCAATGCAGATAAGGTGAAAGTCGGCAAAAATGGTCAGGATGGCGTTTCCATTACAGGTCCAGATGCAGCAAATGGTACAGATGGCAAAGTAGCTGTTACTGGTAAAGACGGTAAAGATGCTGTATCTATGTCCGGCAAAGACGGTATTGGCCACATCGGTTTAACCGGAAAAGATGGGCGCAATGCGGATATTACTGCTGATAAGGGCGATTCCGATCTCGACGGCAATGCAATCACTCGTATTAAGTACCAAGATGAAAACGGTAAGACTCATCAAGTGGCAACCAAAGACGATGGTATGAAATACGGTGGTGATTCCGGAACTCCAATTAACAAAAAACTTAATGAACAAGTGAATGTAGTTGGGGGTATTACGGATGCTGGTAAGTTGACGTCCGAAGATAATTTAGGCGTCGTATCTGATGGAACTAATCTCAAGGTTCGTATGGCAAAAGATTTGAAAGGTCTTGAGTCTGTGACGACTAAGGATGCCAGAGGTAATTCTACGGTTGTGAATGGTAGCGGTGTAACTATTACCCCTGCTAGCGGTAATGCTGTAAGCCTTACTAAAGACGGCTTGAATAATGGCGGTAAAACAATCAGTAATGTAGGCCCTGGCGTAAACGGTACTGATGCGGTTAACTTGAATCAATTGAAGGGTGCTACAGAAGGTATGGCCAATGCCATTAATTCCGTGGCGGGTGAAACGCAACGTGTAGGTGCTCATGCGGCGGCAATGTCTGCGTTGAAACCTATTCAATACGATCCGTTAGAACCAACTCAAGTGATGGCTGGTATCGGCAATTACAGAGGAGAAACAGCAGCGGCTTTAGGTGTTGCACATTACACATCGGAAGACACTATGTTCCATGCAGGCGTATCTGTTGGTAGCCGTCATAATATGGTGAATGCCGGTGTAACTCGTAAATTTGGTACTTCTGATGAGAAGAAGTCTATTCCTGAACGTTACAAGGGTGGTCCTATCAGCTCTATGTACGTAATGCAGGATGAAATGACTGCTTTGAAAGCTGAAAATGCACGCATGAAAGCGCAGGATGAAAAATTAACTGCAGACTATGCGGCATTGAAAGAAGACAACCTTCGTCTACAGAAAGATAACGAAGAAACTAAACGACAATTAGCTCTTATTATGAGTCGTTTAGGCATGTAATTCACATCTGTTTCATCTTATATTCATGTGGTAAAAAGCGAGCTGATGTACCAGAAAATACCCATGAAGATTAGATGATTTTAACTCTATATGGTACATAAAATGAAAGAACGAAAGTCTACTGTGAAAGGACTTTCGTTCTTTTTTTGTATTTGACTTCACAAACTTTTCATAATAGTGTATAATACAGAACATATAATTTTAATCGAAAATTATAAATGTGATTAATTTACTATAAAATCATTAGTTTTAGATTATAAGTGTTGTTTGGCCCATTGTTGTAAGGGTTTTTATGATTGAAAATATATTTAAATGAGTAAGAAAATCAATTTTTAAAAGAAGTTTAAAGTTCTGAAAATAAATGAGCGAAATGTGAAAAAAATATATTTACATTCATAAACTAATCTGATATTTTATATGTATAGTAATTAAATTTTTGATGAAAATTTTATTATTTTTAGTGTTTTAGTGTTGGTTTTAGAATCCCTTATAAAACTGTGTGAAAGGTAGGTACTACTAAATGAATCGTATTTATAGGGTAATTTGGAGTCAGGTACGAGGCGCATATGTCGTTGTATCTGAAATCGCAAAAAGCCATACTCGTGGCTCCAAAAGCTTTGTTAGTAATTCCGCTAAAGCTACGGTAAAAGTTGGCTTGGCGGCTATGGTTTTGACCTGCGGTAGCGGATTAATTTCGGGTGTTGATGCAGCACCTATTAGAGGTCTTTCTTTATCTCCTGGTGAAGGTGAACGTGATGGCGGGTTTACGTATTTATACCCTAGCGAAAAAGCACCTTACATTCAAATGTATGATTACAAAACACCAGGAAATCCAGGACAAGGACACTTATATACTGATAATAAGGTGTTCGGTATTCAAATTGGTAATCGTGCGAATGCACGTTCTAATGATGGCTCCGTATCCGGTATTTCTATCGGTGATTATTCCCAATCTCGTGCGTTGGGTATCGGTTTAGGCCATTATGCTCAATCTGAACAAATCGGTGCTATTGCTGTCGGTTCAGCTGCAAAGGCAAAGGGTTTTAACTCCTTGGCGATGATGCGTCAAGCTTACGCAGGAGAACAATATGCGGCAGCTATCGGTACGGCAGCATCCGCACAAGGGTCTGCTAGCTTGGCCATGGGTCACTCCGCATTGGCAAAAGGTGCTCAATCCATTGCTATCGGTTCTGCAAATCCTGATCCATTGACAGACGCAAAAGGTACACCGTATACAGCATATGACGGAAGTACTAATACCCAAGCTAACGCTGCTCGTGCTATTGCTATCGGTCAAGGTGCTAAATCAAATACTGTAGATAGTGTTGCTATGGGGACAGGTGCTAATGTAGCAGCAGGTACAAATTATAAAGGCGAGAATTTTACTCATGGCATAGCTATCGGTAGTAATGCCCTTTCTCAGGGAATACAAGGCGTAGCTATCGGTAACAGTGCTGCTCATTATCGTGATAATGGGGTTGCTCTTGGTAACAATGCCAAAACTCGTGCAATGGACGGCATAGCTATCGGTAATAATGCTGAATCCGGTATTCAAAATGACCCTCAATATAAAGTAAATAACTCCGTTGCTGTAGGTAACTCTGCGCGTGCTCATGGTGGTTCCGGCGTGGCATTAGGTAATGATACATATGCATTGGGCGGATCTTCTGTAGCAGCAGGTAATGCTGCATGGGCATTAGGTGAACGTTCTACAGCTATCGGTAATAACGCTCATTCCGAAGGTTACGGCTCTATTGCTATGGGTCGTGAAGCTAGTGCTTTGAGCACTCAAGATGGGGACAAGAAAAATGTTGTGGCTATCGGTGATGATGCACAAGCAACTGGTTCTCGGTCCATCGCATTGGGCGTAAGCGCTCAAGCAGGTACATTAGAACGTGTACGTGATCGTAGTGTTTATAAAGATAATCCTGAATTAATCACTAAACTTAAAGCTCAAAAAGAAGTAACTGATGCTGTAGCAATCGGTAGTGAAGCAAGTGTACAAGCAAACGAAGGCTTAGCTCTTGGTAGCAATGCGACAGTAAATAACGTTCGTGGCGTTGCGTTAGGTGCTAAATCTGAAACAGCGGCCCCTGTGAGCACTGCTAGTGAAACTATTAACGGCTTGAAATATAACTATGCCGGTGGCACTGCTGATTCCACAGTTAGCGTTGGTAACAATTCTACAAAACGTACAATCACTAACGTAGCTGCTGGTCGTGTGAATGCACAATCTACAGATGCTATTAATGGCAGCCAATTATATGGCGTTGCTAATGCAGTGGGTAATGTAGCTAACAGCACTAAGAATATCTTAGGCGGTAATGCTCAGGTTGACCAAAACGGTACTATCACCATGACTAACATTGGTGATACAGGTAAAAATACCGTTCATGAAGCTATTAAATCTGCAAACCAAGGTTGGGAACTTCAAGTTGACGGTAGAAAGCTAAAAGATGTAAAAGCGCCTAATCGTACAGTTAACTTTAAAGCTGGTAAAAATATTGCATTAGAAGGCTCCGGAGATAATGTTACGGTTGCAACTGTTGAAGATGCAAGCTTCAACTCCGTTACAACAGGTAATGTATCCATGAGCACAAGAGGTATCAATGCTGGTGGTAATCAAATCACTAATGTAAAATCCGGTGGCGATACATTAACAAATGCGGCTAATATCGGTGATATCTCTCGTATTGCAGCTAAATACGATAAATACTTACAACGTGGTGCTGCTACTTATGAAGCAAACGGTAATGGCAAGATTAACATGACCGGTACAAACGGTTTAACCGCTGAAGTAACAGGTTTGAAAAATACTTATGTTACATCCGGTACAGTATCCAATGACGGTAAGAGATTGACATTGACACGTAATGATAATCAAACATTCGATGTTGATATCTCTAAAATCTCTAATGGTCTTTCCAAAACTGACTACCGCTTGATTGCAAACCCTGCAGCAGGCAGCAACGGTGAATATAAAGTAGCTGCTGACGGTAGCATGACATTGACTGTTGCGGATGCTGATGGTTCCAATCCTAAACAAGTTAAGTTGACGAACCTTGCTTCTAAAGAGCAACAAGATATTAATACTACTAATATCACAAATAACACTAACAAAATCGCTAAAGGCTTAAGCTTCCAAGGCGATAACAATGTTAAAATCAATAAACAACTTGGCGATACTTTAGGTATTACTGGTGGCGCTACAGGTACTTTGTCTGACAATAACATCGGTGTTGTAGCTAAAGACGGCAACCTTAATGTTAAGTTGGCAAAAGACCTAACAGGTTTGAATAGCGTAACTGCTGGTTCTGTTCGTGTAGGTAAACATAGCGACAATAAAAACTATGTAACTGGTTTGGACAACAAAGAATGGAATGTTCAAAACCCTACAATCACATCTGGTCGTGCAGCAACTGAAGATCAGTTGAAAAAAGTGTCTGATGAAATCAAGACTACTAATGCAGCTAAAACAGATTACCGCTTGATCAACAATACAAATTCTGCAGATGGTTCTTACTCTGTAGAAAACAATAAAGTTGATTTAAAAGTTAAAGATGAGGCTCATCCTAATAGTCCTGCTAATACGGTAACAATCAACAATATCGCATCCAAAACTGAATTGGATAAATTGACAGAACGTGCTGTTAAATATGATCTTAACGGTACTACTGTTAATAAAAACAAGGTTACTTTGGAAGGCCAAGGCGGTACAACAATTACTAACTTGAAAGCTGGCGAAGTATCCTCTACTTCTACAGATGCTGTAAATGGTAGCCAATTGCATGATGTAAAAATCGAAGCAGGCAAACATTCAAAAGTAACTGTTTCCGATGATAACCTTAAATTGACAACGACTCCTGCTACAAGCACTGAAGGCGCTAAATATGATCTTCGTTTGAATAACAAAGTGACATTGGGTAGCGGTAACAATCAAGTAGTTCTTGATGGTACAGCAGGTAGAGTAACTGCTAGTGGCGTTGTAATGGGCGCTCAAACTGTTCAAAATACGAAACAAGCGAGCGAAACTGGTAATTATGTAACTAACTTGAGCAATAAGAGCTGGGATTCCACATCTATCGTATCCGGTCGTGCAGCGACTGAAGATCAGTTGAAAAAAGTTAGTGAACAAATTACTCAACAAGGTAGCAGTGCAACTGACTATCGTCTTGTAAGAAACTCCGCTGGTGACGGTTCCTACAAGGTAAACGACAATGGTGAAGTATCCTTGACTGTAGAGGATAAAAACCATGCAGGCGTTAAAGAGCAAGTTACAATCAATAACATTGCATCCAAGACTTCTGTAGATAAATTGACAGATCGTGCTGTTAAATACGACATCAATAACGGTGTTGTTGATAAAACTAAGGTAACATTGGAAGGCGCTAATGGCACTACTATTACAAATGTAAAAGACGGTGCTGTAACAGCTACATCCACAGATGCTATTAACGGTAGCCAATTGTTCAAGACTAAAGAAGAATTGATCAATAAAGGCATGAAATTCGGTGCTGACTCCGGTAATGTAATCAATAAAAAACTTGGCGAACAAGTAAACGTTAAAGGTGGCATCACAGACGCATCCAAATTGACTGCAGAAGACAATATCGGTGTTGTATCCGATGGCTCTAATGACTTGAAAGTTCGTTTGGCAAAAGACCTTAAAGGTTTGAACAGCGTAACTGTAGGTGATACAAAAGTTACTTCCAATGGTGTAACTATCAGCAACGGTGCTACAAACAATGCATCTGTATCCCTTACTAAAACAGGCTTGGATAATGGTGGTAACAAGATTACTAACGTTGCTCGTGGTACAATCGACAGCGATGCAGTAAACTTGGCACAATTAAAAGAAGTATCCAACAGTGCATCTGCAGCAAATACGAAGGTAGCTGAAGGTAAAAACATTAAAGTTGATGAAAGTATCGACAATGTAACTAAAGCTAAAACGTATACTGTAGGCTTGAAAGATGAAGTAACATTAGGTTCTGGTAACACAGCTATCAATATTAACGGTACAACAGGTATCGTAAAAGCTGGCGACGGTGCTAATGCTGTAACTATCAATGGCACAAATGGTACTATCAACTCCGGTAAAGTAACAATCAATGGTACTACAGGTACTGTTAACGAATTGACTAACAGAACTTGGAATCCTAATGCTATTACTAATGGTCAAGCTGCGACAGAAGATCAATTAAAAGTAGTAGACAATAAAATTGATACTACAAAAACTGAAATCGTAGAAAAAGGCTTGAACTTCCAAGGCGATGTAGGTACTGCAATTCATAAAGACCTTGGTCAAACATTGAAAATCTCTGGTGGTCAAGCTGATGCATCTAAACTTTCAGAAAATAACATCGGCGTAGTTAATAACAACGGTGTATTGAATGTTAAACTTGCTAAAGATTTGACAGGCTTGAACAGCGTAACAACTGGTGCTACAACTATTAACAACAATGGTTTGACAATCGGTGGCAACACATTTGTTACAAGTAATGGCTTCAATGCTAACGATACTCAAATCACAAACGTGAAAGCTGGTACAGAGGATAACCATGCAGTTAACCTTAAACAGTTGAAAGAAGTATCTAATAACGCAGCTGCAGCTAAAACTGTTGTAAAAGCAGGTAAAAACATCAATGTAACTGATTCTGAAGATCCACTTACTAAAGCTAAGACTTATACAGTTGGTTTACAAGACACAGTAACATTGGGTTCCGGCAATACTGCTGTTAATATCGACGGCACAAAAGGTATTGTGAAAGCCGGCGAAGGCAACAATGCTGTAACTATCAACGGTACAAACAGCACAATTACTGCTGGTAACGTAGCGATTGACGGTGTAACAGGTAATATCAATTCCGGTAAAGTTCTTGTTAACGGTGCTAAAGGTACTGTAAACAACTTAACAAATATCACTTGGGATGCTGACCATATCACAAGCGGTCAAGCTGCAACAGAAGATCAATTGAAAGTTGTTGATAAGAAAATTACTGACAATGGTAGTAACTTGACTAAGAAGGGCTTGAACTTCAAAGGCGATGACGCTACAAGCATTCATAAAGATCTTGGCGAAACATTAGACGTTGTAGGTGGTACTTCCGATAAAGCTAAATTGTCCGACAATAACATCGGCGTGGTATCTGAAAACGGTAAGTTAAATGTTAAACTTGCTAAAGAGTTGACTGGCTTAACAAGTGTAACAACTGGTGCTACAACAATTAATAACGAAGGTTTAACAATTGGTGGTAATAAATTCGTTACAGCTAACGGTTTTGATGCTAACAACACACAAATCAAAAACGTAAAAGCTGGTACTGATGGTAATGATGCAGTTAACTTGAATCAATTGAATGAAGTTAAAAATGCGTCTAACACTACAGTAGAAGGTAGCGAAAACATCAATGTTGATTCCACAGTAGACCCTAATACACACGCTAAAACTTATAAAGTAGCATTGAAAGACAATGTAACTTTAGGTTCCGGCGATAAAGCAATTAACATCAACGGTACTACAGGTATCGTGAAAGCTGGTGACGGTGCTAATGCTGTGACTATCAATGGTACAAACGGCACTATCAACTCCGGTAAAGTGACTGTCAATGGTACTACAGGTACTGTAAACAACTTGACTAATACAACTTGGGATCCTGCAAATATCACAAGCGGTCAAGCTGCAACAGAAGATCAATTGAAATCTGTTGATAAGAAAATCACTGACAACAGCACTGACTTGACTAAGAAAGGCTTGAACTTCCAAGCTGATTCTGGCGAAGTAATCCATAAAGATCTTGGTCAAACATTGGATGTTGTAGGTGGCATTACTGAAAAATCTAAATTGTCTGACAACAATATCGGTGTGGTATCCGAAAATGGTAAGTTGAATGTTAAACTTGCAAAAGACTTAACAGGCTTGAACAGCGTAACTACTGGCCAAACAACTATCAACAACGATGGTTTGACAATCAACAACAAACAATTCGTTACAGCTAATGGCTTCAATGCTAACAATACACAAATCAAAAACGTAACTGCTGGCGTAGAAGACAACGATGCTGTTAACGTTAAACAATTGAACGATGTGAAAGCTGCATCTAATACAAAAGTAGAAGGTAGCAAAAACATCAATGTTGATGAAACTGTAGATACTGTAACAAAAGCTAAGACTTACACAGTTGCATTGAAAGACACTGTAACATTAGGTTCCGGTAACACAGCTGTTAATATCGACGGTACAACTGGTATCGTAAAAGCTGGTAACGGTGCGAATGCAGTGACTATCAATGGTGTGAACAGCACAATCAATGCTGGTAAAGTGGCAATCGATGGTGTAACAGGTAACATCAATGCTGGTAAAGTTTTCGTTAACGGTGCAAACGGTACTGTAAACAACTTGACTAACATTACTTGGAACCCTAATAACATCACAAGTGGTCAAGCTGCAACAGAAGATCAATTAAAAGTTGTAGATAATAAAATTGATAAGAACACTGAAAACTTGACTAAGAAAGGCTTGAACTTCCAAGCTGACTCTGGTGAATTAATTCATAAAGACCTTGGTCAAACATTGGATGTTGTAGGTGGCGTTTCTGATAAAGCTAAATTGTCTGACAACAATATCGGTGTTGTATCCGAAAACGGTAAGTTGAATGTTAAACTTGCAAAAGACTTAACAGGCTTGAACAGCGTAACAACTGGTCAAACAACTATCAACAACGATGGTTTGACAATCGGTGGTAAGAAATTCGTTACAGCTAATGGCTTTGACGCTAACGATACTCAAATCAAGAATGTAAAAGCTGGTACTGATGGTACTGATGCAGTTAACTTGAATCAATTGAACGAAGTAAAAGCTGCGTCCGATACTAAGGTAAAAGCTGGTAAAAATATTGATGTTGAGGAAGAAATCAACGCTATTACAAAAGCTAAGACTTTCACTGTAGGCTTGAAAGATACTGTAACATTAGGTTCTGGTAATACAGCAGTTCACATTGATGGTACTAAAGGTATCGTGAAAGCTGGTGAAGGTACTAATGCAGTAACTATCAATGGTACAGAGGGCTCAATCAATGCTGGTAAAGTTTTAGTTAACGGTGCAAACGGTACTGTAAACAACTTGACTAACAGAACTTGGGATCCTAATAACATCACTAACGGTCAAGCTGCAACAGAAGATCAATTAAAAGTTGTAGATAATAAAATTGATAAGAACACTCAAGACTTGACTAAGAAAGGCTTGAACTTCAAAGGCGACTCCGGTGAAGCTATCCATAAAGACCTCGGTCAAACATTGGAACTCAAAGGTGGCGAATCTGATGCTTCTAAACTTTCAAATGGTAACATTGGCGTAGTTAATGAAAACGGCAACTTGAACGTTAAACTCGCTAAGAACCTTAAAGGTCTTGATTCCGTAACTGTTGGTTCCGATCCAAACAAACAAGTTGTTCTTGATGATAAGGGCGTATCTGTAGGCGGTAAAACTTACATTTCTAACGAAGGCTTAAACGCAAATAATCAAAAGATTACTAACGTGGCAGCTGGTGTAAATGATACAGATGCAGTTAACGTTCAACAGTTGAAGAGCAGCATGGCGGCAGCAACTACAACAGTGAAAGCTGGCGATAGCGGCAATACAACTGTAGAAACTACAGTTAATGCAGATAAGTCTAAAACATACACTGTAGATATCAAAAAAGACTTGAACTTACGCAGTGTGATTACCACTACTGACGATAAGAAATTCTCTACTGTAACAAACGGTGTAGGTGTTACAAGCACTGATACATTTGGTAATAAGACTACTCTTACTGCAGATAATGTGAAAGTATCTGATGGTCAAAATAATACAACTCAAACAACAGCTAAAGGTGTACTTGTAGATAATCCAACTAAGTCCACTGAGTTGACTGTTAACGGTGTTGTAACTACTGACAAAAAGACTAAGAGAACAAGCACAACTGCAGATGGTGTGGTTGTTACATCTGGCATGGGTAGTGAAAAAGTAACTACTACTGTTAGCAGCAACGGTGTTGCCATTACTACTCCTCCAGCAGGTCAAGGTTCCCCTAAAGATGGTACTGGTGCAGTAACATTGACTAAGGACGGCTTGAACAATGGCGGTAATAAAGTTGTTAACATGGCAAGTGGTTATGCCGAAGGCGAAGATATTAACAATATCGCTGATAATAGCAGCAGCTTAACAAATGGTGCTAACATTGGCGACTTGAAGAAAGGTATCGACGGCCTTAAGAAAGCTGGTTTAGACTTTGCAGGTGATAAAGGTGAATTCCATCGTGACCTAGGTCAAAAAGTGACTGTTAAAGGTGGCGTTACTGATGAAAGCAAACTTTCCACTGCAAACAATATCGGTGTTATCTCTGACAACAACGGCAGCTTGAATGTTCGTTTGGCAAAAGATATTACTGGTATCAATTCCATTACAACTATGGATAACTCCGGTCATACAACTGTGACAAACGGTAACGGTATCACAATCAAAAATAATGGTGGTGGCAGCGTATCCTTAACAAGCTCTGGTTTAAACAACGGTGGTAATAAGATTACTAACGTAGCACCAGGCGAAATTAGCTCCACTTCTACTGATGCTGTTAATGGTTCCCAACTTAATCGTGTTGCTAACAGCATGAATAATGTTGTAAACGAAGTTCGTCAAGTTGGTGCGATGTCCTCCGCGTTGTCCGCATTGAAACCTATGGCTTATGACCCTTACGAACCTACTCAAATTATGGCAGGTTACGGTAACTACCGTGGCGACTCCGCATTGGCATTAGGTGTGGCTCATTATAAAAATGAATCCATGATGTTACATGCTGGTGTTGCTTGGGCAGGCAGCAATAGCCATATGATGGCAAATGCTGGTGTAACTTGGAAAGTAGGTAACAGAGACGGCGAAGCAGAAACTGCAGATCGTTATCGTAAAGGACCTATCAGTTCTACATATGCAATGCAACGTGAACTTGCTGCAATGAAAGCTGAAAATCAAGGATTAAAAGGTGAAGTAGCTGATTTGAAAGCTGAAAATGAACAAATGAAAGCTAATATTGCTGCAATGATGGCAAGACTAGGTTTATAATACGTTCATACTGAACATTACGGGTTGAGGATTCCCCTTTAGGGAATCCTCCCACCCGATTTAATTCGTTGATAGAAAAGAGGAATATATAATGAAAAAATCCACTTTGCTTGCTTTCACAGCGGCAGTATTATTCGGCAGTGGCGTATTACATGTTAATGCGGCATCTGCTACATTTGATGATCCATTGCTTTTACCAAATCCGGCTAAAGCGCCTACAACAGGTTCTGTTGTATTGGTTCCTGTGGCTAGCCCTCAGGCGGTGCAAAGTATCCATGAATTTGTGAAAGCATGGGAAAATGCGGAAAAACATATTGCTTTAGCTGAAAGCAAAAAGAATAATCATCAAGCGTTAACTAAAGAAGAAGCTAAATGGTTACATTCTAAAGATAAGCATAACTATGCTGATTATTTCCGTAAACATTCTTTAGGTTATGTACATGGCCAAGAAACTGCATTGAACTGGAATGGTGAAAACCGTAATAAAAACGAGTATAGCTATTACACATTCCCTAAATATGATAAGGACCAAGGTTATACAAATAGCTATGGTTACAATGTATTGCGCAGCATGGTTGATCGCATGAATGAATTGCTTCAAAAACAAAAGGCCGTTGGCGGTCCTTTGACTGATGAAGAAGCACAAGCATTGGAAGATGCTATGCTTGATATCATGGCTCAAGATCAAGAACATGTATCTAATGAAGAATTGCGTTATTACATGAACGAAGCAGTTTGGTTTGCTACAAAACAAACTGTGAAGAATATGTCTACAGAAGAACCTTCTGTTGGCGATATGCACGAAATTAACCTTCGTGAAGCGATTCAGACAGATAACTAATCATCTAAATACACATATAATTAAATCTTTATATGTATAACTTTTGCTGTATAGGAAATGCAGATGCAATACCTTATATATAAAAGTTTTTAATATACAGTGTTGAAATGCAAATAAGGGATTCTATAAACACACTGTTATATAGGCAAGAAGCCGCAACTGAATGCAATATATGCATTCTTGTTGCGGCTTTTTTTTGCTTTAAATTCTCGTTATATGATATGTCTAAAAGAGTGATATAACTCAAGTTTCGAATCTGTAAAATTAGGCCGTGAAATTGTGCAAAAATAATGGTAAAAATTTTCTGAAATTTGTAGTAAAATTTGTCCAAATTTTGTTGACATGAGTATATGGAAATGTTATTATATTCAAGTACCCCATATGAAGGGGCACAGATCTTTGAAAACTGAACAATGATAGGTAATCAATCATAATGATTGAACATATGCCAGAGTGCGGGTTTTGACAAAGTCAAAACCAACCATAAT
>OATE01000397.1_pt1 | contig 13411 bp, 9 predicted proteins | sample 1475901 | NCBI WGS metagenome assembly OATE01 (sample SAMEA2579944, study PRJEB22360) | human gut metagenome | reverse complement strand
TTTCAGAATAGCGAGAACTCCGGCTATGAGTATCAGGTTGCCCCTGATATGGTGATGACAGTCAGAATGATAATGATACTTCTCTACGGAGCTGGCGGAGTACCCGGCAGAGGTTAGAATCCTATGATACAGATAAGCAGTCTGTTCCTTAGTGACTTCCCATAAGCATTTTGCTTGGCAAGGGGTGTTGAGAACAAATATTGCTATGACCGATTAGGAAATGAGTCGGTCAGGTACATAGCCATAATGCGGTGGCTATGAATTTTCAGAAAGGAGGGCAAAAAGAAGTGTCAAACTGCAAAACGATTTCCGTATGTAACCAGAAAGGCGGAGTCGGAAAAACCACCACAACAGTTAATCTTGGAGTCGGGCTTGCAATGCAGGGCAAGAAAGTATTGCTTATTGACGCAGACCCGCAGGGAGATTTAACGACTTGTCTTGGTTGGCAGGATACAGACGGCTTGGGTATCACGCTTGCAACGAAACTCACAGATGTAATCAATGAAACGATGACAGACCCTATGGTTGGTATCCTGCACCACGAAGAAGGTGTTGACCTTGTTCCGGCAAACCTTGAGCTTTCAGCAATGGAATTTAACCTTGTGAACGTAATGAGCAGAGAAACTACACTCAAGAATTATCTGAGTCAAGTGAAGAACAGATATGATTATGTAATTATAGACTGCATGCCTTCACTTGGTATGGTTACTCTCAATGCTTTATCGGCGGCAGACAGTGTTATCATTCCGGTTCAGGCTCAGTATTTGCCTGCAAAGGGTATGACACAGCTTGTGCAGACCATTTCAAAAGTAAAGAAGTATATCAATCCGGATATTAAGATAGACGGTATGCTTCTTACTTTGGTGGATAGCCGAACAAACCTTGCAAAGAGTACGGTGGAAGCACTCAGGGCAAACTTTGGTAATCAGATAAGAATGTATCGAACACAAATCCCGATTGCCGTAAAAGCCGCTGAAACTTCTTCTAAAGGCAAAAGCATTTATGCTTATGAGCCAAATAGCACAGTGTCTAAGGCATACGCTGAATTTACAAAGGAGGTGTTAGCCGATGGCAGGAAGAAAGAGCGACTTCACTCTCACGAAGCTCGATGATTTATTTACCACGCAGGCACAGCGAGATGAAGAACAGCTTTCAAAAATCCGAGATATTCCATTGGAGCTGATTGATGATTTTCCCGACCACCCGTTTAAGGTCAGGGACGATGAAGATATGATGCAGCTTGTGGAGAGTGTTAAGGAAAGAGGGGTTATTACTCCGGCAACGGTAAGGCAGAAAGAGGACGGCAGATATGAACTTGTTTCAGGACACAGACGAAAGCGAGCTTGTGAACTGGCAGGATTTGAAACCCTGAGAAGTGAGATTGTAGACCTGAACAGAGATGAAGCGACCATTTTAATGGTAGAGAGTAATTTTCAGAGGTCAGAGATATTGCCAAGTGAAAAAGCCTTTGCCTATAAAATGCGTTTGGAAGCAATGAAAAGGCAAGCAGGCAGACCGAGCAAAGAAAATGCATCCCCAGTGGGGATTGATTTACGAGGAAAGCAAAGTCTTGATTTAATGAGCGAGGAATGTGGCGACAGTAGAAATCAGATACACCGTTATGTCCGCCTGACAAACCTTGTTCCCGAGCTGCTTGAATTTGTTGATGAGGGGCGTATTAAAATGCGTCCTGCCGTAGAACTTTCTTACCTTGATGAAGATTGCCAGCGTGATGTGGTTGACGAAATCGACCTGAATGACGCAACCCCGTCACACGACCAGACAATCCGTATGCGAAAGTTATTCAACGAGGGCAACCTTACAACAGAAGCAATCCACGCTGTTATGTCTGAGGAAAAGCCGAACCAAAAGGAAAAAATCGTGTTGAGGGGCGATAGAGTAAGACAGCTTATCCCGAAAAACATTCCCGTCAGTCAGACAGAGGATTTTGTCTGCAAAGCATTGGAGTATTACAACAAGTTTTTGCGTAACCGTGCAGAACGTGACAGCAGATAGCCTGTTTTACAGTTCCCCTTTCTCACACTCTAACCCCTTAGTTATATTTTTACCTACCGAAAATGATATATACTATCTCACTTGAATATAACTATCTCAAAGTATATGTCTATCTCTAAGGGGCAATCGCACAGTATGAACGGACGGGAGGTGTATGGTAAAATGAAAAATTAACGAAAAATCCGCATTTGTTTTTCGGCAGGTAAATCTTGTCGTAAAAGAAAATCCACAAAGGCACATCGTAGAGATACGGTGTGTTTTTCAATTTTTACAGGAGGAAACGCAATGATAAAGTCAAAATTCAAAAGAGTCACGTCGCTTTTTTTGGCGACCCTTATGTGTGTGACCACTTTTGCAGGCATTGGCTCGACAACAGCATATGCTGCTTCGGGAGAAAAAGCCGATGTTTATATGGTCGATTTCCCTCGTGATGGCGATGCTAATTACGATGGGGTATGGGGACACAGCAATTTGACCTTGAAAAATGGTTGGCATACCGGACGTTCCAATTTTACCAATCTTAAGGCTATTGGCTCATATTCAGGCAATGTTGCTTATTGTATTGAGCCGGGAATTTCGCTCAAGGTCGGTCAGACAATGAATAAGTATGACGAAAATTATTTTAATAACCTTGCAGCCAATGGGGTTATTTCCGGAGATGAAATCCGTCTTTTTGTTGGTCGTATTTTACAGTATGGCTACCGTGGGACAATCTCGACATCTTGGAGGTCACAGAATGAAGCGGCAGCAAACAGCATTGCACAGGCTTATGCCACACAGCTTCTTATCTGGGAAACTGTTATCGGAGAGCGTGATGCGAACTTCAATCATGTAGCAGCCAGTGGTTGCAGCAATGTGAAAGATGTCATCAATGCAAAGCATCCGCTTCGCAATAAGATTTTCAGTTATTACAACAGTATGGTGCAGAGTGTACAGAACCATGCGACCATACCGAGCTTTTGTAATAAATCATCCGGTTCGGCAAAGACAATAGAGCTTGAGTGGAACGGAAGTAAGTACACAACTACTCTAACAGACTCCAATAATGTGCTGTCCAAATATAATTTCAAGGCAAGTATCAGTGGAGTGAGCTTTTCAGTGAATGGTAACAAACTTACTGTTTCTATGGATACTGCACCGAGTAAGGAATTTACCATTACCGCAACGAAGAAAAATGCAGTCCGCAGAGGTGTGGTTGTATGGTCAGAGGGCAAACACGGTCAGAACTCCAGTGTGCAGGATGTTGTCAGCTATGCTCAGGAAGTAAGCGACAGTATCAACGGTTATGTGAAGATGAAAGTCAGCTATGGTTCTTGTCAGATTGTAAAGACCAGTGAGGACGGAAAAGTTGACGGTATTAACTTCACGATTACTGGAAACGGTATCAATCAGACAGTTACAACAGCCAATGGCGGTAAGTTCCAGATTGATAATCTTATGCCGGGTATCTATACCGTAACCGAGCAGGCATACGATAAGTACGAGCCGCAGGAAACACATAGAGTTACTGTTGTGGCAGGGCAGGTTGCAAAGGTCACTTTCAATAACAAATTGAAGCGTGGCGACCTTCAGGTAGTGAAGTCCTCAGAAGATAACCTTGTTGAAGGTGTGAAGTTCCATCTTTACGGTACTTCTCTTTCCGGTGATACTGTTGACCAGTATGCAGTTACAGACAATAACGGTGTGGCAACTTTTAAAGATGTGCTTATCAGTGGTTCTGAACCATATACCCTTGAAGAAGTAGACACGGCTATCCGTTATGTTGTGCCAAAAAATCAGACTGCACCAGTGAAGTGGAAAGAAGTAACCACAAGAAACTTCAACAATATTTTGAAGAAGTTTACTGTAACAGTAACAAAGAGCGACGCTGAGAAAGGCGAAGCACAGGGCAATGCCAAACTTTCGGGAGCAGTTTACGGTATCTATAAGGGCGAAACGCTTGTAGATAAGTATGTTACTGATGAAAACGGTCAGTTCACTACTAAAGAATATGTTTGTGATACCGACTGGACAATCCGAGAAATTACACCGAGTGAAGGCTATCTCCTTGATAAGACCATTCACAAGGTAGGTGCAGACCCGAAACTTTATGAGGTGGAACACAATCTTACTTCCAATGATGTAACCGAGCAGGTAATCAAAGGCAATGTGGCTATCATTAAACACACTGATGATGGAGAAACAAAGATTGAAACACCTGAAAAGGGTGCTTCCTTTGAGATTTACCTGAAATCTGCCGGAAGCTATGACGCAGCCAATAAAGACGAGAGAGATACTATCGTATGCGATGAATATGGCTTCGGTCAGACAAAAGATGTGCCGTATGGTATTTATACCGTACACCAGACTTCCGGTTGGGAAGGCAGAGAGATGATGGACGATTTTGATGTGTTCATTTCACAGAACGCACAGACCTATCGTTATCTTATCAATAACCGTAACTTTGAGAGCTTTGTCAATGTAGTCAAGGTGGACGCAGAAAGCGGAAAGAGTATTCCGTATGCAGGAGCAGGATTTAAGATTTACGACCCACAGGGCAATCAGGTCAAAATGACCTTTACTTATCCGACACCGACCACGATTGATGTGTTCTATACCGACGCAAATGGTTCTCTTGTAACACCTGAGAAATTAGATTACGGCAAGGGATATTCCATCGTAGAGGTACAAGCTCCATACGGATATGTACTTGATGATACTCCGGTATATTTTGATATTACCGAAGAAAATTCCACAGAGGAAGGCGGCGTAACTGTTGTGAAAGTCAATAAGCCGAATATGGCACAGAAAGGTACTATCACGGTTGAAAAGACCGGAGAAGTATTTAGTGGTGTCAATGTAAGTGGTTCTGAGGACAGTGATGTTATTTATCAGCCTGTTTATGAAGTGGCAGGACTTGATGGTGCAGTTTATGAAGTCCGTGCTGCGGAAGATATTAGTACACCGGACGGTACACTCCGCTATTCAAAGGGCGAAGTGGTAGATACTATCACAACAAGCTCCGATGGATTTGTTAAGAGCAAAGAACTTTATCTCGGAAAATACGAGGTCAAGGAAATTACCGCACCTTACGGAATGGTAGTCAGTGGAGAAACACATACGGTTGAGCTTACTTATGCAGGTCAGAATATCTCTGTTACCGAAACTTCCACATCATTCTATAACGAAAGACAGAAAGTTCAGGTAAGCCTTGCAAAAGCCATTGAAAAGGATAAGACATTTGGTATTGGCGACAACGGAGAAATCAAAAATATCAGCTTTGGTCTTTATGCCGCAGAAGATATTGTATCTGCAAGCGGTACCGTTATTCCGGCTGATGGACTGATTGAGATTGTCAGCGTAAATGAAAATGGAACTGCTGTTATGAAGTCAGACCTTCCGTTTGGCAAATACTATGTCAAAGAGATTGCAACCGATGAGCATTATATTCTCTCTGATACGAAGTATCCGGTTGTATTTGAATACGCAGGTCAGGATACCGCAACGGTTGAAATCAAAGTGAATGACGGAAAAGAAATCAAGAATGAACTTATCTATGGTTCTGTATCAGGTAAGAAGATTGACGAGAATGGAGAAGCACTTGAGGGTGCTGTTATCGGTATCTTCAAAGCCGAAGAAACAGAATTTACAAAGGATACTGCACTTATGACGACTACCTCTGCAAAAGACGGTAGTTTTTCTTTTGCAAAAGTTCCTTATGGCAAATGGATTGTAAGAGAAATCGAGCAGCCAAAGGGATTTGTTCTTGATGAAAAAGCGTATGAGGTCAATATCAGCAAAGCCGAGCAGGTAGTTGAAATTGAGATTGTCAATGAGTATGTTCACGGCAATATCAGACTCACGAAGGTGGACGCTGAATATCCAGATAACAAACTTACGGGTGCAACCTTTGAGGTATATAAGGACACCAATGAGAACGGAAAGATTGATGATGGCGATGAACTTATCGGAAATCTTGAAGAAACCGAAACCGGAATTTATGAGATGAAAGAGCTGCTTTACGGAAAATATATTGTCCGTGAAACAAAAGCACCAGAGGGCTTCCTGCTTGATAAGGGAGAATACTCTGTTTTCATTGAGAAAGACGAAACAACTTATTCCGTTGAGAATAAGGCTGGTGTTGGATTTATCAATGAATCTATGCGTGGAACACTGAAAATCGTCAAGACATCTTCAGATGGTAAGGTTAAAGGTTTTGCGTTCAGAGTAACCGGAGCAAACGGTTATGATATGACATTTGAAACAGATAAGAACGGCGAAATTGTGATTGAGGGACTTCGTATTGGCGAATATACCGTATCCGAAGTGGCAAACAATGCCTCTGCCGCATATATCACACCTGCCGACCAGAATGTTACTATCAAACTTGATGAAACAGCCGTTGTAAAAATGCACAATGAGTTGAGGGATACTCCAAAGACAGGAGATGATACCAATATGAAACTTTGGTATGTCCTTGCCGGACTTTCTGCTGTCGGTATCGCTGTAACTTCTGTTGTTGCACACAAAAAGAAGAAAAAGGAGGGTAACGAGTAATGGAAGCAAAGACAATTATCGCTATCGCATTAGTCGCCGTTATTGTCGGCGGCTTTATCTTTCTTCAGGTTAAAAACCGTAAGAAGTAAGTAACAAGCGAACATTAACCAGTCGGGGCAGAGCGTAAAAAACTCTGTCCCTTTATTTTTGGGAGGAACATTATGAAACAACAGAAAACGGTGGAGAGCCGAGTGCTTGAAATCTTAAAGGAATGCCCGATGTCGAGGTATGATGATATGCTTCTCATTCTGCATTATTACAATCGGTACGGATATATACCTGCCGGAAATCTTCCGCTTGAGGATATTGTATTTAATTACCGAGCATACGGACTTCCTTGTTTTGAAACCATACGCAGGGCAAGGCAGAGAGTACAGTCTCTTTTTCCTGAGTATTCACGTAATCCGCAGAAAGAAGAACAGAGCGGCAGTATTTCTATTGTAATCAACATTAGCTAAGGAGGTATTTTCGTGAAAGACAAAGCAACTTTTCAGAATAAGGTCAAGGTGCTGAATAAACTCTTTGACTCCGGTTGTGATACGGAGAAAAAGTTGCAGCAGCTTGATATGGAAGCAATCCTGAAAATCCCGAATATCACGATTCCTGATATGGGTGTGATTATGGAGCTTCAGAAGAATACAAAGTCCGGTAAACTCTTTTCGTATTTGGGCGGCGGTTCTGATGAAGCAACAAAAATGAGAGGTAAGGAAAATGAAGCAACAGGAGAATAGAGCAGAGCCGCAGGAAAAGCAAATTCGATTTATAGACAGTCATTACAATTTGAAATTCTATATTCCCGATGGTGGAAAAATCAGAATTACTTTTCGTGATGGACACACAGCAGACAGAGTGTGCAAGTATATTGATGACTACCATTTGTATGTCGGAAATTGCTGCTATCATATATGCGAGTTTGCTGAAAAAATGGAGCTTAATGGAAGTAAAGTTGAACCTATCAATCAATCCGAACCGTCAAAAAACAAGACCAGAAACAGAGAAAAACAGCGATAAGGAGGTGCAAGAGTAATGGCAAGAAAATATGACCTTATTTCTGAGCTTTACAACCGCACCTGCAAAACGGTTGTGTCAAATCCTCAGAACTGGCAGGCATTCTTAGCTTCAGCTTGCCGAAATTATAAGTTACGCTATGACGAACAGCTTCTTGTATATGCACAGCGACCCGATGCAACAGCGGTTCTTGAGATAGAGCAGTGGAACAAAATTTTTGGCAGATGGGTCAACCGAGGTGCTAGAGGTATTGCTGTTTTTGCTGATGAAAACCGTTCACGGCAAAGACTGACACATTACTTTGACATTTCAGATACTCACGAAAGCAGATATTCAAGAACAGTCCCGATTTGGGATATGCGTCAGGAATACGAAGCTGATGTGATTGAGACATTGGAAAGCACTTTCGGAGAGATTGAGAATAAGAGCAGTCTTGCCGAAGCAATTATGGGAGCAGCAAGAAATGCGGCAGAGGATAATATCCCTGATTATCTGCAAGACCTTTACTATGCAACCGAGGGCAGTTCCTTTGAGGAAGTGGAAGAGGATATTGTGGCTTTCATTTATAAAAATGTCGTGACAAATAGTGTGGCATATATGATGATGTCAAGGCTTGGCGTTGATACGGACGGTTATTTTGAACTTGATGATTTCAGAGATGTTACTAACTTCAATACGCAGGAAACACTCAATGCACTTGGATTTGCTACCAGTGATATTGCAGAAATGGGATTAACGGAAATATCTAAAACAATTACTGCACTCAACCGTCAAAATCGCATAATTGTCGGTCAGGACAGAAATGAATACAATAAGGTTGAAAATAACGACGAAAGGAGTTTGGACAATGAACGAACTGACCTACACGATGGTGGGCGATTACAGCCTTCCGAACCTGAAACTTCCACAGCAGCCGGAAGTGACGCTGGGCAGGTACGCTCAGATGAGGAGAGAGTTTCTGAAGGAACATCACAGAGTCCTTTACTACAATCTCCTGACGAGGGGCGAACTGACACAGCACTTGGCGGAAGTGGAACAGAGAGCCAGCAAGATGGAGGAAACAATCCTGAGCCAGATGGCACAGAAAGAGGGAGTGACCGAACAGATGAAAGCGGAGGATATGATGAAATGGGTTCGTCTGATGAACTCTCTTCGCAGTTCGGCACAGGAAATCGTGAAAGCGGAAGTGATATTCGCTTAGAGTATTACGACAGAACGCACGAGGATAAAAGCCTTCCGTTCTTTGGACGTGATGAAGTAATCAATGAAATTCTCAGAACGACACCACATTTGTCGGCTAGTCTGGAAGAAATCAAAGATTATTATGAACGTAATCCTGATAACAAAGACCGCACAGAGTATATAAAGAGTATTTTCAATAATGATTATACTGAGCTTACTTTAGAGGACGGCAGGACAGTAGGGTACAAGACCTTTGAAAACGTCCTGCATTTGTGGGAGGGCAAATACGACAGCAGAACCGCACAGAGCTTTTATGATTGGGCTGTTATTGCCCGACACTTTGAAGCTATGCGATTACTGGGAGAATTAAGTGACAGCATAAAACCATTACCGTCAATGGACGGTCAGATGACATTCATATTAGACGGTCGGGCAGAGGAAAAGAAAACCTCTGCCTTTACTTTTTCTCAGGAGATTATCGACGCTATTCTTGCGAATGGAAGCGGATTTTCTGAGGGAAAAATGCGTATTTATGAGCAGTTTGAAAAAAGTCTTTCTGCAAAAGAAAATGCCGCCTTCTTGAAAAATGAATATGGTTGGGGCGGTTCTTATCCCGTCATAATCGGGGCAGGCATTGATGAGAGCCACGATGGAAAAGGTATTACGATTACGAAAGGCATCGGTAAAGAAAATCCACATATCACACTTTCGTGGTCGCAGGTGGAGAAGCGTATCGGGGAACTTATCCGAATGGACAGATACTTAAATCCAAAGGAAAAAGAACGCTATCCTCAGTGGCTTGAAAGTCAAGAGGAACACAGAGCCAAAATCGAGGAAACGAAAAGAAATCGTGAGATACTTTCTAATGCACCACCGGAGCAAGAGGTCGAACCAACCGAAAAAGAACCTGAAGAAGCAGAACAGCTACAAGATGTGCAGTATGAATATCATCTTGGCGATAAGGTGTATATCGGTGCTTCTGAGTACGAAATCTTATCTGTTGATGATGAGAGAGTAATGCTCTATGACTATGATATGCCACTGTTCAATAAGGAATTTTCACGCACAGAGTTTGACAGAAAAGTGCGTGAGAATCCGATGAATGAGCATTTGATTGTAAAGGAAGAACCTGCCGAAGAAAGAAATGAAAAAGAGCCTGAGCCGGTAGTTCCCGCTTGGGTTTTGACTTGCACCCTGATGTGTCTATGGCAGAACGTCACACCTTTAATCTCAGAGAAAATGAGGTTGAAACAGTTGGTAAAAAGGAACGCTTCCGCAGAAATATTATGGCGATACAGCTTCTTAAAAAATGTCAGGAAGAAAACAGATTTGCCACTCCTGAAGAACAGATTATCTTATCAAAGTATGTCGGTTGGGGTGGGCTTTCAGAAGCCTTTGATGAAAATAATTCAGCGTGGGCAACGGAATATCTGGAACTTTCTTCGGTATTAACACCGGAGGAATATGCTTCGGCAAGAGAAAGCACATTGACTGCGTTCTACACGCCGCCTGAAGTTATCACAGCCATTTATAAGGCAATGGAGCAGATGGGCTTTAAGGAAGGCAACTTGTTAGAGCCGTCCTGCGGTATCGGTAATTTCATCGGTATGCTACCGGACGCAATGCAAGACAGTAAGATTTACGGTGTGGAACTTGATACGATTTCCGCAGGGATTGCACAGCAGCTTTATCAGAAAACAACCATTGCGGCACAAGGATTTGAAGAAACCAATCTGCCGGACAGCTTCTTTGATGGAGTGGTTGGCAATGTGCCTTTTGGAGATTTTAAGGTGTTAGATAAAAGGTACGACAAGCATAAGTTCCTGATACACGATTACTTTTTTGCCAAGTCCCTTGATAAGTTAAGACCCGGCGGTGTGATGGCTCTTGTAACGAGCAAAGGCACAATGGATAAGGAAACTTTAGCAGTACGAAAGTATATTGCACAGAGAGCAGAGCTTCTTGGAGCAATTCGATTGCCGAATAATACCTTTAAGGGTAATGCAGGAACGGAAGTCGTTTCGGATATTCTTATCCTGCAAAAGCGTGACAGACTGATAGATATTGAGCCGGATTGGGTTCATCTTGATACCGATGAGAACGGAATTAAGATGAACTCTTATTTTGTGCAGCACCCCGAAATGATACTTGGAGAAATGAAGATGGTATCGGGGCGTTTCGGTATGGAAGCAACTTGTGTGCCGTATGAAAATGCAGACCTTGCAGCACAGCTTGATGAAGCAGTAGCAAACATTCACGGAGAAATCACGGAATATGAAGTCGAGGAAGAACTGGAGGAGGAAGATAATTCTATTCCGGCAGACCCGACAGTGAGAAACTTTTCCTATACGGTGGTGGACGATAAAATCTATTATCGTGAAAATTCCCGTATGACTCCGGTGGAAGTGTCGGCAACCGCAGAGAACCGAATTAAGGGTATGATTGCTATTAGAAATTCCGTCAGAACGCTGATTGAATTGCAGACAGAAGATTACCCTGACAGCGAAATCAAAGCGGAGCAGGAGCGATTAAACAGACTTTATGATACCTTTTCAGGTAAGTACGGACTCATTAACAGCCGTGCAAATACTTCTGCTTTCTCGCAGGACAGTTCATTCTCTTTGCTTTCCGCATTGGAGATAATCGGAGAGGACGGAGAACTGGAGCGTAAGGCTGATATGTTTTCTAAGAGGACAATTAAGCCGCATACTCCGGTTACTTCTGTTGATACGGCAAGCGAAGCATTGGCAGTATCTCTTGGAGAAAAAGCCACGATTGATATGGACTATATGATGGAGCTTTCCGGTAAATCGGAGAATGAAATCTTTGAGGACTTAAAGGGTGTTATCTTCTTAAATCCGCTTTATGAGTATGGAAATTCTTACGAACCGAAGTATCTGATGGCTGATGAATACCTTTCGGGTAATGTCAGGGAAAAGCTGAGGATTGCAAAGAACTCGGCAGAACTCTATCCGGAAGATTATAAGGTCAATTTAGAAGCACTTCAAAAGGTGCAGCCGAAAGACCTGACTGCAAGTGAAATTTCCGTGCGACTTGGTGCAACTTGGCTGTCACCGGACGATGTGCAGGAGTTTATCTTTCATTTGCTTGAAACACCACGCTATGCACAGTGGAATATCAAAGTTCACTTCTCTCCATTTACGAGTGAGTGGAATATTGAGGGCAAATCCTATGACAAAGGAAATGTAAGGGCATATAACACTTACGGAACTTCCCGCATCAATGCCTATAAGATTATTGAGGAAACGCTGAACTTAAAAGATGTGCGTATCTTTGATTATATCGAAGATGATGAGGGAAAGAAAAAAGCTGTCCTGAATAAAAAGGAAACAGCGATTGCTCAGTCGAAGCAGGAAATGATTAAGCAGGAATTTCAGGACTGGATATGGTCTGACCCTGAACGAAGGGAAAGGCTTTGCAAATCCTACAATGAGAAATTCAATAGCGTCAGACCTCGTGAGTATGATGGGAGTCATATCATCTTCAATGGTATGAACCCTGAAATTGAACTCAGGGAACATCAGAAAAATGCGGTTGCCCATATCCTTTACGGAGGAAATACGCTTCTTGCACACGCAGTCGGAGCAGGAAAAACTTTTGAAATGGTAGCGGCAGCACAGGAGTCGAAAAGGCTTGGGCTTTGTAACAAGTCACTGTTTGTTGTACCAAATCACTTGACCGAACAATGGGCGGCTGAGTATTTGCAACTCTATCCGGCGGCGAATATCCTTGTCGCAACAAAGAAAGATTTTGAAACCAAGAACCGTAAAAAGTTCTGCGGCAGGATTGCAACCGGAGATTATGACGCAGTTATCATCGGACACTCACAGTTTGAGAAAATCCCGATGTCCATTGAAAGACAGAGGGCAATCTTAGAACAGCAGCTTGAGGAGATAACCGGAGGAATTGCGGAACTCAAGCGAAACCGAGGGGAAAACTTCTCCATAAAGCAGCTTGAAAAGTCAAAGAAATCTATCAGGCAGAAACTTGATAAACTCAATGACCAGACGAAAAAAGATGATGTTGTAACCTTTGAGGAACTTGGTGTAGACAGGCTTTTTGTTGATGAAAGCCATTATTACAAGAACCTTTATCTTTATACAAAAATGCGTAATGTGGGCGGTATCGCACAGACGGAAGCACAGAAATCTTCCGACCTCTTTATGAAGTGCCGTTACCTTGACGAGATTACCGGAGGGCGAGGAACCGTGTTCGCAACGGGTACACCTATCTCAAACAGTATGGTGGAACTTTATACGATACAGCGATATTTGCAGTACAGCACGCTTGTGAAAAATGGGTTGCAGCACTTTGATGCCTGGGCTTCCACTTTCGGAGAAACCATTACGGCAGTGGAACTTACACCGGAAGGAACAGGATACAGAGCAAAGACAAGGTTCGCAAAATTCTATAACTTGCCTGAACTAATGGCGATGTTCAAGGAGATAGCGGACATTAAGACAGCGGATATGTTGAACCTGCCAGTACCGGAAGCAAAGTACCATAACATTGCAGTAAAGCCGTCAGAAATGCAGAAAGAAATGGTTGCTTCTCTTGCAGAGAGAGCCGAGCAGGTGCGTGGCGGCGGTGTGGATTCAAGCGTAGATAATATGCTTAAAATCGTGCGCTGCTAAGCGCAAAAGTATAT
>OATE01000394.1_pt1 | contig 13554 bp, 13 predicted proteins | sample 1475901 | NCBI WGS metagenome assembly OATE01 (sample SAMEA2579944, study PRJEB22360) | human gut metagenome | reverse complement strand
CAACCGGAAACTCCTTCCCAACCCTCACGGGATCATTGTGGGATATTCCGGTTCTGGAAAATCCATGCTGATCAAGCTGACCGAGATTTCCCAGACCTTGCTTGGAAGCGAAGATGACATCATTGTGCTGGATCCCCAGAATGAATTTGAAGATATCTGCAGGGAGTATCAGGGGGTGTATTTTGACCTGACCCCTAAAAGCGGGATTTATCTCAATGGATTTGAAGTGACCCAGGAAGTCTTTTCCGGCAGTAAAGAGCTGAAAGCGGAATTTGTGGCCAAACAGTGTGAGTATGCCAAAGGACTGGTGCAGGCGATTATGAAAAATATCCTGGTCACCCAGGAGCACGATTCCGTGGTGAGCCGTTGTACGGAGCAGATGTTTGCCCAGGTCTTTGCCCAGAAGCGGTTAAAGAAACAGCCCACCTTACTCTGGCTGCGGGAAGAGATTGGAAAGGAACTGGAACAGGTACGACACGCCCACGATGAAGCTATTATCCGTCCCATCTATAACTCCCTGGAAGAGTATACCACGGGTTCCTGCGATATGCTGGCGCACCCGACCAATATTGAATTTCAGAATCGATTGGTAGGATTTGGAATGTGTAATGTACCAGAAAACAACTGGGAAGCTGTCATGGATACGGTGCTGCATTATCTGTCTACCCGGATGGACTATAACAAAAAGCTGCAGAAAGCCACACATTTAGTGGTAGATGAAGCGCAGGTAGTTTCCGAAAAACCGGGATCCGCAGAGATGCTCAACAATGCGGTCATCACCTTCCGAAAGTTCGGAGGAATCGTCACCCTTGCGATGCAGAACGTAGTGGCAGCTTTGGCCAACAAAAAGATGGTAGAACTGTTCCAGAACTGCTCCTATAAATGTTTCCTGGATCAGGGGGGTGTGGATGCCCAAAGTCTGGCAGAGATCCAGCCGTTATCTGAACGGGAATTCCGTGCCTTGGGAACGGGAAAACCGGGAGAGGGGGTCATCGTCTGGAATAAAAAAGTGGTGCTGTTTAATGCCCGGATTGAGAAAGACAACATCTTATACGAAAAGTATTCCACCAACTTCCATGAAAAAGCGCAGCGGAAGGAACGTGATTCTGCTAGGAGCACTTCCCCTGTGAGAAAAGAAAACGTGACGAAATCAGAGGAAGAACCGGAACGTTGGGAGGAACGGGTGCCCCTGCAGGTGGCGTATAAACCGGAACCGGAGATGCCTCAGAACTGGCAGGAAGAAAAGCCCGATGTGCTGCAACAGGGATGGGGAGAACAAGAGTGGGAGACCGTGCTACAGCTGGCAGCGTTTGCACCCATCCGGCTGGGAGATGTGACTGCTTTGTTGGAAATCGCCCCGGAGGAAGCACAGAGGCTGTTGGATGCCATGCTTCAAGCAGGTGCTCTGGAAGAGAAAGAGGGCTGGTATCAGATTGCGAAGTAGGTGAAATCAATGAGACTCAATGAAACAAAACGAAAACAAAGAACGTCCCAGGAAGAAGTTCTGGCAGAACTGTTTGCAGAGGCAGAATTGCAGGACTCCGTCCGGAAGAAGAAAAACTGGGATGCCTGGATGGAACAGGAAGAGGCGCAACAGATTGAAAAAGAAATGCAGGTGTATTTGGAGGAATATAGCGATCCTACCCTGTATCTGACTCTAAAAGAAGTGAAAGCCTGGAACCGGATGCCAAAGTCCAAACAGAAACGGCTTCTGGAAAAAGAATCCGGACAGGTATTGCAGGCATGGAAAACAGGAAAGCGAAAGGTCTCTGCTGGTGGCGGAAGCAAAGCGGATTCCATGGAAGATCTGGTCTTTTTGCAGGGAAGAGGAACAAAATCAGGGACACCGCTACATGGGATTTGGAAGCCAGAAAAGGTACGAAAAAAGGGCTTCGGGGAGGAGAGACCAACCGCTCCCCACAATCCCCAGAGACACAGTTCCCCGGGTGCCAGACAGACACATTCAAAAACCGGAAAACAAGCGGCTGCAGGAGTGCAGAGTGCGGCATCTTCTGTTGCGGGTAGCGCATCCACGGTTACTCCAGCTACACTGGCCGCCAGAACTGCAAAGAAAACAGCACAAACCTTTAAAAACTATGTCCAGGAAGTGAATCAGGCAGCCCAGCAAGCAATCGGGGAAGAACGGGCAAAACTGGAAGACACCAAACAGCAGAATGCGCAGGTTGGAGATCTGCCGTCCTTTGTAAAATATGTGGGGGCAACGATTGGAAGTGTAGTACTGGCAGGTGCGGCAATGGTACTGCAGCTTGCAGCGGCACTTTTGACCGTGCTTGTGACCATGCTGGCCTTTCTTTTGGTGGCGGTATTGGCAATCTCTCTGATTGTCAGTGTGATCATGTCCCTGATCGGTGGGTTTTTAGACCAACAGCCGGCCACCGGACATGGACTGCCGCCCTTTATTACCGAAGATATGATGGAAGCATTTTTGGCTGTGCAGGAAGAAAGTGGGATTCCGGTCTCTACCGGAGTCGCACAGGTGATTGCGGAATCCGGATTTGGGTTATATGGGCCAGGAGGAGACAATGGGCAGGGACTCTCCCAGCTGGCGTACGAGTATAAAAATCTGTTTGGGATCAAGTATTTTTCCGGAGATAAATATGCCATTGGCGGTGTGGATATGTCTACGGGCGAGGAAACCGGAAATGGGAATACCACCATCATTGCCGGGTTCTCCGTGTATCCGGATTATGGAGCCTGTATCCGGCAGCGAGGGTGGATGTTAAACCGAGAACCTTATGCAGGGAAAGTTGCCCCTTATCGGAACCACAATGACAAGAAGTATACCAAAGAAGCCGCCAGGGGATTTATGAATGGAATCCGTGCGGCAGGGTGGGCAACGGATAGTTCTTATGTGGAAAAATGTGTGCAGCACATGGACAATTATAACCTCTACCGGTTCGATAACATGACCTATGAAGAGTACCAAAAAAGCGGAGGGGGAACCTATGACGGAACGGTGACTCCGCTGATGCAGAGCATCGTGGATCATGCTGCCAACAATCAAGGGAGTTACCCTTGTACCCCGGATATGTGCGCACAGTGGGTGACGGGAATTTACCAGGCGGCAGGGGCACCAACAATCCCTTATGGGAACGCCATCGATATGTGGAACAACTATAAAAATACCGGCAATACCAGCATGGAAAATATTCCGCCGGGAGCCATTGTGTGCGGCAGTGGATACGGAAGTATGGGAAGCATTTATGGTCATGTAGGAGTTTACCTTGGGAATGGAATGGTGGCCAACAATCGGGGTTATTTTTCCGTAGAAAGTCTGGAAGAATGGTGCAGTTGGCAGACCGCAACCTGTCAGGGACATACGGGATGGATTGGCTGGGTGTTCCCAGGTGGAGTTCCGGCAGGTTAGAGAAAAAAGAAAGGACAGATGAAGATGAATAAAGTAGTATTGGTAGGGAGATTGACGAGGGATCCAGAGGTACGGTATTCCCAGGGAGAGCCGGCAACTGCGGTGGCAAGATATACTCTGGCAGTGGAGCGAAGATTCCAACGGGAAGGAGCGCAGACGGCAGATTTTATTCCCTGTGTGGTTTTCGGAAAATCCGCAGAATTTGCCGAGAAATATTTCCGTCAGGGACTACGGATTTCGGTTTCCGGAAGGATCCAGACCGGCAGTTATACGAATAAAGATGGGATCAAGGTTTATACCACAGAAGTGGTAGTAGAAGAGCAGGAATTTGCCGAAAGCAAGTCAGAACAGGGACGGGGAAATCAGGGGGCAATGGGAGCACCGGACGCTGATGGTTTCCAGAATATCCCGGATGGAATCGAGGAAGAATTACCATTCCATTAAAAGCAAGAAAGGAGCCAAACAGCATTGAAAAAAAGAATCATAATTGTGATTGCAGCCATGGTGATTCTGTGTGGCATTTTGACAGGGATCGGTATCATTTTGTCCGATCAGAAACCTGAGAAACAATCGGAAGAGAAACCAGAAAAAGTAGAACAGGAATTGGAGATCAAACCAAAAGAAACACAGGAAAATACGAAGCAGGAAATGGAAGAAAGAGAGCTGGAAAGTGAACCAGAAAAACAAGAGGAAGAACCACTTTCTATGGATCTTTCCGGATTAAACGAAGATGCACTTTCTATGATGGGAATTTCCAAAAGAGAAGTGGCAGATGCACTGAGAACTTGGACACAGGAACATGGATTTTCCAGTGCCACAGGAGCACAGTTTTTGGAGCCGATGCTGGTACGATTTTCGGAGGAAAAATACAGCATGGATTGCCAGCTTATCTTTGCAGATGGCGGGAATGGAATTCAGCCGGAGGATGCGCAAACCAAACTGACCATGGATTATTTCAAAGAGAAAAAGTTGCTGCAGATTCATAAATAAAATCAGGAAAAAAGAGGTGAAGATTTTGGAGATGGTTGGGAAAAAATTGGAAGCAGAACTGGAACTTTTTATTATGGATTGTCATGCACTTAGTAAGGACGGAATCATTTCAAAATCGGAAGAGATTGTGATGAAAAGAAAGATCTACAGGAGTCTTAGATGTCTGCTGAAACAGGAACCAGAGCAGTGTCAAGTTTTGTTGTATACCGGACACATTTTGGAAAATGCATACCGCTTTGTGCAGGATCAAAAAGAAGAGGAAGAGCCCTTGGAATTGGCTCTGAAAAAATGGATGTGGGCCATTGAAAATGGAACATGCAGCGCATGACAGATGCAAGAAATGAAAGGGGAAGCATCTGAGAAAGCCTGGGAAAGATGGGAAATCAAGGGGAGTATTTTATCTTTATATGTTATCCAGGGGTCTTAGGGGCGTTCCCCTAACAAGATGGCATGATGTTTGTTAAACATTATGCGTATCTTGCCAATTCTCCTGTCGGAGAATTGGGTACAGATAGGGGGAATTTTGATGGAAAAACAGGGTTTTGACGGACAAAAAGTAGGATTTGCTATACAAAAGTTAGCAGAAAGCTATACAGTTGGTACCACGTGCTATACAAATGTTAGCAGAAAGCTATACAGTTGGTACCACATGCTATGCGAATGTTATCAGGAAGCTATACGGTTGGTACCACATGCTATACGAATGTTAGCAGCAAACTATGTTGGGGTAACCTAAAGTAACCTAGATATTCAAATTCAGAAGTAGTAAAATAGAATTAGAAAAGTTTGTAGTAGGAGGAAAAACATGGCTAAAATACAACGAGCATTCCGATTATCTCAAGAAGCAATTGATGTGATCGATCAAAGAGACCGACAGCGATACCCAACAGGACAGGGATTGGTCGAAGCACTGCTTTTAAATCAGGAAGAAAAGGAAACTCCAACGATGGAAAATCTCGCAGAAGATGTGACAGAATTAAAGCAGGATATCAAGCAGATTTTGCAGTTTCTGGAACAGTTAAACCACGGGGCTGATAAGAAACCAAAAGAAGAAAAAAAGACTGTGCCAAAAACCTATGGGGGACTCCCCTATACACCACCGCCGTCTGATATTATTTAGCGTAGAACATCCGTAAAGTGGGTGTTCTTTTTTTGCACTGAAAACAAGGAGAAGGAGAAGAAAAATGAGCATACAGGAACAATTAGAAAAGGTACAAAGTGATCTGCAGAAAATTGAAGAACGAAGAAAAGAATTGCAGCAAAAAGAGAAAGAACTGCTGACCAAACTGGAACTGGAAGAAGCAAGGGCTGCAGCAAAAAAGAATGAGGAAATCCGAAAGATTGTAGAAGAAAATTATGGGGAAGTAGATGGTTCTAATTTAGAAATATTTCGCCGTGTGATGCAGGAACAATCCGGGCAGATGAAACAACGAAAAGAACATTTGAAACAGAATTAAACGGGTGTGATCAAAGTGAAAAGAAGTATCTTTGTTGGAGTCCGATTCCAACCGGAAGAATATGAATTTCTCTGTGAAAAAGCAGAGAAAGATCCGGAAACACGGATGCGGACAGGAAGCAAAAACCTGTCTGCTTATGTCCGGAAAAAAACACTGCAGGAATCCGGATATCAGAAGGAGCTGCAGATCCAAAAGGAACTAAAAGAACTGGTGTATCAGTTCCGAAAAATCGGAACGAATATCAATCAGGCAACGAAGCAATTGCATATCGGATATGAACCAGCGGCTGCGGCAGATCGGCTGGAAAAAAATATGAAAATTTTGGAACAGCAATTCGAAAAAATGAAAGAGGAATTGAAGCAAACGTATGGCAATCACGAAGATATTAAACATTAAATCACAATCTAACCTTTACAATGCAATTGATTATATTATGAAGCCGGAAAAAACGAAAGAGCAGTTATGGGTCGGTGGAAATTCTGGAAATACGACACAAGAGGTGTATCGTACCATGATGGATACTAAGCAGGCCTGGGGGAAGCAGGATGGAAGAAAAGGATACCATATTATCATCAGCTGGAAACCAGGAGAATGTACGGAAGAAAAAGCCTATCAGATCATTCAGGAATTCTGCCAGGAATATCTGGGAGAGAATTATGATTATGTGTTTGGAATCCACACGGATCGGAAGCATTGTCATGGTCATGTTGTGTTCAATTCGGTCAACCGTATCACAGGTTATAAGTATCGTTATGAACGTGGGGACTGGGAAAAATTTATGCAGCCAATCACGGACAAGCTTTGTGTGAAATATGGACTTCCCAAACTGGAATATGAAAAAGGAAACCGGAAAGGAGTCTCATACGGAGAATGGAAAGATCAAGGAAAAGGCAGTTGGAAAAATCTGATCCGTGCAGATATTGATTATGCAATCTCTCTTTCGGAATCGTACGAAGAATTTTTAGAACAGATGCGATCCATGCATTATCAGATCCGGGAAGGAACGTCCCGGGAAGAGGGGGCGATTTTATCCTTGAAACTGCCCGGACAAGGACGGGCTTGCCGTACTAAAAAGAAAACATTGGGAGAAGCCTATACGGTGGCTGCCATCCGGGAGCGGATCGGAAAAGAATGGAGATCCTATCCGGTACCAAAGCCTCCAAGGCTGCAACGCTGCCAGATGCATTTCGGACGGAAAAACATCCGGGGAATCTCTGGATATCAAGCCAGTCATGTCCGGGACATTTATCAAATTCAGAACCGCTATGCAAAGGGAAATATCTATGCAATCAATCAGGGCAGTATGCGGAACTATTTGACACAGATTGAGAAGCTGCGGGCAGACTGCAGATATTTATTAACCATGGATATCCGAAGCAGAGAGGCACTGGATCAAAGAGAGCGGGAAGTGTTGAAAGAGGAAAAACGATTAAAGCAACAAAGTAACCTGAAATGGAATCTACAGGAGGACGAAGGGTATCGAAGATATCAGGAATTGGAACAAGAGCTGGGGCAGATTCCGGTATGGGATGACCGGTTTGAAGTAGTCCTGGATGAAATGGAAGAATTGCAGGAGCAGTTGCCAAAAGGGATGGAGCTGATGAAAGATGCCAAAGAGCAGTTACAAAAACTGCGGGAAGAAAAGCGGCTGATCCGTCAGATCAAACGGATGGATCAGGAACACCTGGCAACTTATGAATTTGCACATCCAATTCAGAGGAAGAATCCGGAACAGACACGTTCCGAAATTCGGAACAGAAAGAAAGGAGGCAGACAGTGGAAGCCCAGGCTATAACAGAAGTAGGAATTAAAAAACAGCAATTGGTAATCGCACAATGGATGCAAGTTCCGGAAGAGATTATTGGCATTCTGAATCAGGAGTTGCCCTGGCGCATCCGGGAATGGATCTATCTGTGCGCTTTGGATCAGATGCCGGCAGAGACTTTAGAAAAAATGCCTACATGGGAGTTAGAAAAAATCCAAAGAGAGCGGATGGAATTCCTGCAGAAAAAATTTCAGGATATCGATTTATTGGAACGGGCAATGAAAGAAAATCAGGATGCTAATAGTGAGCGTCTGACTACAGTTGTACAGGACGGACTGGAAAAGGTACTCCAGGATCTGACCAAAGAGAAAGAAGAACTGAAACAAAAGTCAGAACAGCTGTTGAAGGAAAAACGGGAGTTGGAATTCCGGCTGCAGCAAATGAAGCAGCATTTGGTCAAAGAGCAGGAGAGCCGACAGAGTGCCGAGGAAAATGCCCAGATTTTAAGCGAAAAAGCAGACACCTATCACAGGGAACTCTTACAGTTTCAGAAAGCAGAAAAAAGGCAGGTGCCAAAGGAAACGATTCCAACCGTGGAACCGGAAAAAGGGTACTGGAAGAATCGCAGATACCAGAAAATGGCGAAAGAACAAGAGGAACAGCGAAAAAAAGAGATGGAGACATTTATCAAAGAAGTCATGGACAACTCTGAGTTTACCGAAGAGCAGAGTGATTATCTTTTAACCTGTCTGGAAAGAGGGGACAAGGTGGAGGATGTGCTCTATTTGGCAAAACCAAGTCTGTCCGTGGAGCATATGGAACGGATGCGGAAGATGGAACAGAAGCGGCGCATGGAAGCAAGCGGCCAGAAAACACAAAAGAAACGGTACTTTTGGGAACGGGAAAAGAACTAAAGCAGGAGTGTTCCGAATTTCGGAACAGAAAGGAGAAAAATGGACGTAGAAGCCAGAATTTATCTGCCAGAAAAACCACTGGAAAACGTATGGGGATATGGGGAAGTCACGGTGGAACGATTATTTACATTTCAAGTTCGAGTGTTAAAACATCGGAAAGAGAATGGGGAAGAGGTATCTTTTGTCAGCTTTCCCAGGCGAAAAGTGCAAGGACGGTGGGAAGATGCGGTACACCCCAGTCAAGAACTGCGGGAGAGGATTGCCGAAGTTGTGAATCAGGAAATCCGAAAAGAAATCATAAAAGACTTGGAACTTCCAGAAATCGTAGTTCAGAGTATGAGCCTGTTTCCGGTGCAGCCCAAAAAGACAGTAAGCATCGTAGGGATTGCAACGGTAGAAGTGTGTGGTCTGACAATCAAAGGAGTCACTGTGAAACAGGGACAGGATGGACTTTTTTGTAACCTGCCCCAGTATTACAGTGAGAATGACGGGTACCGGGATGTAGTACGGCCAACTTCGAAACGGATCCGGGAAGCAATCTCGGAGGCAGTATTGCAGGAATATAAAGTACAGAAGAAGAGGAGGTGGAAAACATGACAAAGTTACAACAGCAATTAGCAGAACAATTTTTACACATCTTGGAAGAGGAAAAACTGGACTGGAAAAAAGAATGGAGCGGACTTTCAGGAAGACCTTATAATCCGGTTTCCAAGACGGTTTACCATGGGAGCAATTACTTTTCTTTGCTGCTGACATCCATGGCGAAAGGATATCAGGATCCCAGATGGTGTACGTTTGCACAGATCAAAGAGCAGGGATGGACACTAAAAGCAGGAAAGGGACAGAGTGCCAAAATAGAATTCTGGTATCCCTATGATCGGGAGCAGAAAAAGGCAATCAGCTGGCAAGAATTTCGGGAAGCTGGTGGACAGATCAATGATCGGTATCAGCTTTTTAGCCGAGCGTATTCTGTTTACAATGGGGATATGATTGTAGGAATCCCCAAGTTGGAGGTAACACAGAATGAAATACAGCCAGTGGAATTGGTCGATACCATATCCCGGAATATGGGGGTTCCCATCTCTTATCATCAAACAGACCGGGCATTTTACCGCCCAGTAGAAGATCGGATCTATCTTCCGTACCGCCAGCAATTTGATTCCGAGTATGCTTATGCCTCCACAGCACTCCATGAGCTGTCCCATGCAACAGGGTCAGAACATCGTCTGAACCGGAAACAGGGTGGGGAATTTGGAACAGAGCCCTATGCTTATGAAGAACTGGTGGCGGAGATCAGCTCCTGTTTCCTGTCCAGTGAGCTTCCGATCGGACAGACAGAAGAACATCTTCAGAACCACAAGGCGTATGTTCAGAGCTGGATCCAGGGAATTAAAGAGCAGCCGGAGGCTTTATTCCGTGCCGTGAAAGATGCGGAACAAGCCGCCGTTTATTTGGAATATCACGGTGGACTGATCACATTGGAAGAATATCAGACCTATGGAATCGAAATAGAACCGGCATCCAAAATACGTAATACTGTTCCGAAATTCGGAACGGAAGAAACAGGAGAGGTACAGAAAGTTGCGATCGAAAGCACCATGGATTATGAGGACTTGGATTTCCATGTAAACCGATATAACGAAAAGGGATATGGAAGAGAAGAGTATTATCGGATTGTTTCTCTAAATGAAGAGGGGATTGTGACTCCGGTAGATCGAACCGTTTATCGGAATCTTGAACAAGTGAGAACTGCGATTTCCCAAAAAACAGAATGGAAAGAAGTCCTATATGAAGACCTGATTCAGGAAGCAATGAAGAATCGGGTGGAACGGGTGTCTTTTCCGAATCTCAAACAATCGGATGGATGGAGGCTTGCAAAAGAAGGAGAGCATTATACGGTGTATCTGGATGGAGAGCGATTTCTGACAGGAACATCAGAGAAGGTTCAGGAATTGAACCGGAGAGCTGGGGAAGGGAAACATCCCATGCTGCAGCGTGCGTTTACAGCATTGCGAGAGCAACAGGGAATGAGTCTGGAAGAAGTGGCTGAAAAAATGTACCTGTCTGTTCCGGAAGTGAAAGCAGTGGAAAAAGGAGTGTTGCAACTGCAGCCGGAATCCTTGCAGCTTTTTTGCAATGCCTGTGGAGTTTCAGTAGATGCATTGCGGGAAGGGAAGGTTATAAAACAGGCATCAGCAGATCAGTTAAAAGAAGGAATCAATAAAATGACCCGTCAGATCGATCAGCTGGAGAACAATCAGACATATCTGCAGGGAATTGTAGAACGATATGGATTGGAAACCTCTCCGGAATTGGAGGAAGCGAAAAGGAAGATCGCAGCGTATGAAAAGAGCATTGGACGGACAGAGAGTATGATAAACCAAGCATCCACGGAACAGATCTTAGCGTATGGGAAGAAGTGTGAGGCATATCTGGACTTTGGGAATAGTGTGGATCGTGTGCTTCACCCACTGGAAAAAGAAAAATATTATCAAGGGAAAAGAAGACATGAAGCAATTTTAGTATGCAATACACCTGAAATGATTCAAAATGTGGGTTTGAGAGAGTTACCAATGCATATTACACAAAAACATGTATTAGATTGTTTACACGAAAAAACAGTGGATAATGTTCATTATCACGGACTGTCTACGCAGGAGCTAAAGCGCCTTCCAGAAGCATTGGAATCCCCCGTTATATTGGCAGAATCTTTGACAAAGGATGATTCTTTAGTAGCTGTACTGGATTATCGGGAACAGGATGGAAACCCAGTGATTGTAGCGGTTCGTCCGAATGGAAATGCCATGTATGAATTGCGAAAAGTAGACTCCAACTTTATTACAAGTATGTATGGAAAAGACAATTTTTCAGAGTTCTGTCAGAGGATCTTAGATCAAGGGAAGTTACTTTATGCGAATAAGGAAAAGGGGGAAAAGCTAGGATATTATCTGGAGAACCAGAAATCTCAGATACCAGAATATGACAAAATTTTAAAGAAGATGGCATTATCGGAATCGGAACAAATCAAGCCGAAACATATTCGAAGGTTCTAGTGTTCCGAAATCCGGAACAAAAAAATCCTCTCTGGAAAACCAGAGAGGATAGGGGCTTGCGCTTGCGTCGCTCCAATTGCGACGGGGCCACCTTGCCCTTTGTGTTACCTATTGTATAACAATATACATAGAATGTCAAGCAGATTTTTACGAAAAAGGAGAAGTTGTAACGTTCCGGATTTCGGAACAGGGAAGGAGAAAACAGATGGAAAATGAAAGAGACCAACAAGACGTACTTATGGCACTGCAGGGAATGGGGCGGATGAGCTTAATGATGGATCCGGTGTTTAAATTGACTGCAACCGGAACCATCTTATTGATCCAGCATTTCGCGCGCATGCACAAGGAAGGGATGCTAAACAAACGGGAATTCCAAAATTTTCAGGAGTTTGCAAAACTGACCGAAGGAAATTATAAGATTGTAAATGTGCCGGTGGAAAGCTGGAAAGAACTGGAAAAAAGTGGATTTCTCTCACAGATGGAAGAACGGAATGTCCGCTACATTCGGATGCCGGATCTGAATGACAAGGATGGGTTTGTGCAGCTGGCTGTTTATGGGGAAGACCAGCTGAATTTTCAGGGATGGTATGACCGGTTTCTGATGGCAAGAATGCAGGGCGGGGAGCATGAACTGCAGAACTTAAATAACCTTACCAATGGCAGGACAAGCATTGTCAGTATTCCGATGGAACAGGAAGTAGATCTTTTAAAAGCAGATTTCGATACGCTGCAGGTCAATTATTCCATCCTTCCGGATTTGAACATTGGAGATGGGGAAATCCAGGTGGTCGTTGCAAACGCCGATCTTCCCAAGGTAGAACACTGGTATCGAATGTTGCAGGAAAAATGCCTGTCAGAAGGCAAAGAGATCAAAGGCTTCGAGACAATTGACATGGGTCAGTATCGGGAAACAGGGACAATGAATGAAGAGGCTTATGTGGATACTGCATCCGGGGAAATGAAAGAAAAGCTGGAAAAATACGAAGGGCAGGAACGGGGAGAGTTGGAAGAAAAAGTGTTGGAAACGGAAAATTCCATCAAATCCATCAGCAATGAACGGTATCAGGAACTCCATAGTCATCCGGATTATGTGGAAATTACGATCAATACAGAAACCCTGATCGATCAATCTAGGATTGCTAGAGAAAAGAATCCGGAAGTAGAGGCAAAAGGGATGTTTGCCAGCCGGATTCCGGGTACCTGGGGAGAGAAGGAGAGAACACTGGTCTTGCCAACAGACCAGGTGTTTCAAACGGATGGTGGGAAAACCTATCTTGCCTTTTTAGCAAAAAATGAGAAACAGATCCTTTTGGATGCCAATGGAAAACCTGTTTCTGCGGATCATCGGCCAACCGGTTCTGATCTGTATACTTCAAACTATGAGAAAGTGGATCGCATGTTTAAAAAGAAAGAATTGCTGCAGAAAGAAAATGTGCAGAAAGAAGCAATCAAAAAAGTGGTAGGACAAGTCCCGCAGAAACTCCCAGCCATGCCGCGAAAGGGGATGTAATGTATGGTAGAAAAGCGAAAATTGCCATGGGGGATGCTGGCAGCTCTTCTGGTAGGATTGCTTGTTATCTCTTACTTTCTAAGTGGTTTGACAACATTAGATGGAGTGACATTGGCAAACTGGCAGGACAAACTGCTGTATGTGATTCTCCATCCACTTCAAAACTGGTGGAACGATCTGACCTTTACGTTTCTTGGAATTGCGCTGATTGTATGGATTGGCATTGTAACATATCTTATGGACTATTATCGCAACCGACAGATCGGTGTGGAGTATGGATCTGAGCAGTGGGCGGACATCAAACAAATCCAGAGAATCTTAATGAATAAAGACGAAACAAAGAATACGTTGCTCAGCCAAAATGTAGCAGTGGATAATGGGAAATTATCAAACATGAATATGCTGGTCATCGGGAACTCCGGAAGTTATAAATCGACTTCACTGGTCATTCCCAATGCACTTCTGGCATCGATGACC
>OATE01000392.1_pt1 | contig 13560 bp, 5 predicted proteins | sample 1475901 | NCBI WGS metagenome assembly OATE01 (sample SAMEA2579944, study PRJEB22360) | human gut metagenome | reverse complement strand
TGAAGGCCAATAAACCAACTGATCGCAACGCTTGGAAAACAAAAGAGATCCCGAAGAAAATCCGAGATCTCTTTACCCTGTTAGGTTTGCCCTTGCCACCGCGGGTGTTCCGGGACTAGGTGCATCCCCGGGAGTTTGGGGTTAAGGGGTGTTTGCCGCGGCTGCCGCCGAACAGACAATGGAACGCACCCATTGATGAAGAGGACTCGCGTCCGTGCGTTCATGCCAAAGAATTTCCGGCGTCCAGAGAAATTGGCTGCCTTCATCAAAATGGAGCAGTTCTATGGGCAGCCAGTTCGAGAGCCTTTGCGCAACGGCAAGCGGAGCGGCTAAAAAACAGTCGTTTTGCAAAATGGTGAAGAATCCGGCAATAAAGTACGGAAGCCGGATGGCTTCAGCAGTTGCCAGATTCATTGAGAGCCGCGTAGGGCTTTCAAAGCCCGATGGACGGTGAATAATGGGGAGCACTTGGCGGAAACCCCGCAGATCACCGGCGGTAATTCGGCCGTCCGGATGGGCGAGCGCCATCGGATGATCTCGGCGTACGACAACGCAGTGCGGACAGGTGAGCAGCCGCTGATGACGAAATCGGTCATTTTTGCGCGCTAAGAAATCCTGACCAAGAATGAAATCGATGTCGCCGGAAGAAAGTTTGCTCAGTGTTTGGTCGTCAAGTTCGGAAACGGAAATCTGCAGACGGGGCGCCTCTTCGGCCAGGCGCTTTAATGCCGGAGCGAGGAGCGCCAGATAAGCGTTGTCCGTGCAGGCGAAGACGAGCCGGCTTTCAATGTCTGCAGGATGAAAGGCGAGCGGATGCTCGAACAGTTTTCCAAGACTTTTGAGTGCAGCTCTGATGTCCGGAAGCAAACGCTCAAGTGTGGGCGTTGCGATCATGCGCGGGCCGCATCGCTGGACAAGTTCATTATTGAAAAGTTTGCGAAGCGATGAAAGCATGCGCGAAGCTTTGGCCACGCTGATGCCTATGCGGGCACTCGTCTTCGTGAGAGATTCGGTTTCGGCAAGGGTTTTGAGGAGCAGAAGGTCTATGTATTTGAGCTCGTGTATGACCGAAGCTGGGGCGGCGGGAATAATCTCGTCGGAAGGGGCAGGCTGCTGAGGCATTGTTTTTTAAAAATTATAAAGGTGATATCTATTATGAACATTTTTGCATCACGCTTTATGAAGAATGCTGTTTCTGCGGGAATTCCCTCAGCCGCAATGAAATAAAGTTTACAAAATAAGAGAATGCAGTTTCTTTCATTATTTTGAAGCCCGAAGAATGATGATTCTTCGGGCTTCAGGTCATTATGAAATAAAGGTGTTTTTAGAAGACTTTGCGTGCGCCGATGGTCCAGCGCCAATTCTCCTGAATTTCGCCGCCGGAAGTACGTTCAAAGTCCACGTAAACGTTGGCGGTGTCGCTGAGCCGGAAGTTGCCGCCGACGCCGTATTCAACCCAGGTGCCGCCTAAGTCATCTTTGACCGTGCGGGAGGTGTTGTTTAAGGCTGTCGTTTCAACTTCACCTTGGAAGTCGTGAACAACCGAGAAGCGAGCGTAGATATTGCCCTTGTTTTCCGGGAAGTTGAAACCTGCACGGGCACCCAAGCGTCCGATCAGAGAGTCATAGTCTTTTTGGGAGAAGCGGGTGCCGTTAGATGCCGTGAAATCGTCACCAACGACGCGGCCGTAGATCACTTCAGCCTGCGGTTCAATAAAGGCGAGCTCGGAAAGATTGAACTTGTGTCCCACTTCCGCAGTGACAGCGTAGGCATTGTTGTTGTAGGAACCTGTCATCGTCTGAGCGGTAAAGTCAGCGTCGAGCCGAGCATAACGTGCCGTCAAATCCAGATAGGATCCATTTTCATGCTGCCACACGCCGTAAGCCGTAAAAGCGTAGGCTTTGTTGTCGCCGGAAATGCCGGTCGCTTCAACTGAACCGTCGGTATAGCTGAATGCGCCGCCGATTGTCCAGGCGTCCGCCACCTTAACATCGGCACCGATTTGGATCGTGGTGTTCTTATTGACCTGTCCGGCATCGCCGTACTTCTGTTCAGATCCGAAGACGCGTGCCCAAGCACCGATATTGCCGTTCAGATCGCGGAGTTCACCCATGCGCTTTTGCAGGTTGTTGAGCTCGTGACGCCAGGAGAAAACAGCAAGGGAATTAATCGTGTTATATCCCTCAAGCTTTTGGTTGGCTTGCGTTATCACTGATGACGATCCATCATCGTTGACAACTACCTTCCAGCTGTCAGCGACCGCACCTTCAGCAGCTGAGAGACTGAGGTCTTTCGTGGAACCGACAGAGGCTTTCAGTGCGTTCACTGCATCGTCAGCTGACGCATATTTGTCGTTCTGGCTGCCAGAAAGAACGGCTTGGGCATTGGTATTCTCGTAGTTATCAATGTTGATTATCTGTTTATCAGCAGTATTAATGAGGAAAGTGCCGCCCGAGCCGTCGAGTTTGTCGCTTGTAATTTTTGCGCCGTCGTTAAGCGTGAGTGTAGATGTGCCGTTGAGCGTAGTGGAGGCCGTTTGAACTGCACCGTTGACATCAACCTTAACGGAATCGGATGCTTCAAGCTTCCCGTCAGTGCCTTCCCATTCATTAATCACCCAAGAGCCGGAATCCTTAAAGACAATGCTGCCGCCCAATTCCGCTTTGTACTTGCCGGAGGAGGCTGTCGCATCGCCAGCGCCGCCTAAGGTGACAGTAGATGTTCCATCCGTTTGCGAGGCAATAATCGTGCCGGTGATGTTGGCCGTTTTGTTAACAGTTAAATTAACCGCAGAAATATTGCCGCCTTCGACGTTTGATCCCGTGCGTTTTTTATTGTCGACTTTAATATCGCCTTTAAGGTTAAGCACATCGGCTTCAATTATTACGGATGTATTGCGATCAAAGTTGCTGTTCCCTTTAGCCTCGTTGCCAACATTGATATCCCCGGTCATATCCAGTGTTCCGGCTCTGATACTCAAAGTCAGCTTTTTGCCGGCATTACTCATCTTTCCGTAAGTGCCGCAAATATTGCCGTCGATGGTGAGTTTGTTGGCATCAACAATGACGGTACCCCATCCGCCGGAACCAATTACACCGCCTTCGGGACCTCTAGAGCCATCAAGAATAGCTTCATCGGCATAAAGAGACACCGTGTTCCCTTCATTGGCCTGAAGCAGGGCAACGCCGTAATCATCTTTGCCGTAAGTGGTATGGGCTTCAAACTGTTTGATTCGATTGGTTTCGGTGCCGATCAATACTTTGCTTGATCCATCTGTACCTTGAGCATTAATGAAGCCGTCACCTACGTAAGCAACGATTTCATCTGCCAAAATGGTCAAATGATTGTTGGCTCCCTTCATTTGAAATCCGCGATCAGCAGATTTTTCATTATCACCAATCGTCAGCTTATTCGTTTCAATCGTCAGCGAAGAGTTTCCATCTTGCCAGGCTGAAAAATGATTGAGACCTTCGCCGGGATTTATGGTTGAACCACTGGCAGTGATTTCGGCATTGCTGCCGAAATGAATAGAATTAGACTTAATTGAAAGAGAGGAGATATTGTCAGTCTCTCCCTTCAAGTAAATTTTGGCTTTCGTATCCAAAGAAGTGCCGACAGTTACTTGATTATTTAACTTCAGCGCAACATTCGTATCTTCGAATATCGAGTTCCCGCCGGTTGACTGACTAAAACCTTTTTCCAAGGTTCCCTGATCAACCGTCGCTGCATCTGCAGCTTGTGCGAGTACGGGGAAGGCTGCTGCAACCGCAACAGCGAGAAAAGCCAATCTTGTCGTAGAGAGTTTGCCCATCTTTACTTTTCCTATTTCACAGTTAACCAACTCGGGTTGAGCGAGTCTTTTCAAAAGTAAAGCGTTGTAACGATAAGGGGGGGGGGTGGTTACCCTTATATGGCCTAATATTATTTAGGAATCATTATGTTAAGCCAATGATAAGCTGCTGGAGAAAATAAAAAAGTGTTGGCTAAAGCAAACATATTGTTTACTTAAGCCGAAAATTCAGCTCTGAGTGGCGTCAGACACAGATACAGTTGGGGCACAAAGAAGAAAAAGCGCTCTGATTCCTAGAGGAATTCAGAGCGCCTAGTCGCGCAACAGAGCTGCCGTTCGTTTTTAAGCCGATGCGCCGAGCTTCTCAACTCTTACGGCGCACACCTTGTACTCCGGCGTACTGCAGATATTGTCGAGTGCCGCTTTGGTGAGCCAGTTGCAGTTGCCGTCCTGAAAATGGAAGGGCATCCAGCTTTCGCCGACATTGGTTTTGTCGGACACATGAGCGACCGAATCAATAGCGCCGCGCCTTGAAGTGACCTTCACGCGGTCGCCGTTGCTGATGCCGAGACGTTCAGCATCCTTCGTGTTGAGCTCAATGAAGGAGCGCCCCGAAATCTCGTTGATGCCTTCCGTTTTGTCGGTCATGGCGCAGGCGTTGTACTGATAGAGCACTCGGCCGGTGGTGAGCATCAGCGGATATTCGCTGTCGGGCAGTTCGCTCGGATCGCGGTACTGCGCGGTCGAGTAGCGGCCGAGACCTCGGGTGAACTTCCCAACGTGGAGAATCGGCGTACCCGGATGATCCGGACCCGTGCAGGGCCACTGCAGTCCCTGACCGGCGTTTTCGGCGCCGTCGAGCCGCGCATGGCTGATGCCGGCAAAGGACGGGGTAACCGAAGCAATTTCGTCCATGATCTGAGCGGGCGTGAGATGCGGCTGAGGGTAGCCCATCCGATTCATGATATCGGTGAAGATATCCGTGTCGGCGCGCGTTCCGGGGATTTCCACGGCTTTGCGGATGCGCTGCACGCGGCGTTCGGTGTTGCTGAAGGTGCCTTCTTTTTCGGCATAGCTGCGTCCGGGAAGGACAACGTCGGCATACTTTGCCGTTTCCGTGAGGAAGAGTTCATCCACCACCAGGAATTCAAGGTTCTTGAGGGCCTTGATGACGTGATGCGTGTCTGGGTCGGTGCGCACTGGGTCTTCGCCGAAAATGAAGAGTCCCTTTATTTCGCCCTCGATCATCTTGGGGAAGCAGTCCGTGGCATAGAGTCCTTTGAATCTCGGGAGCTGAGTTCCCCATGCTTTTTCAAATTTCTCAATGATGCCGGGGGCAGCGATTTTCTGGTATCCCGTGAGATCGCCCGGAGATGCCCCCATGTCGCAGGCGCCCTGAACGTTGTTCTGGCCGCGAAGCGGATTGATGCCGCAGCCGGGACGGCCGTATTTGCCGGTCACCATGGCGATGTTGGAGAGCGACATCACGCCTTCGGTGCCCGAAGAGTGCTCGGTGACGCCTAAGCAGTAGACAATCGCGGCGCGGTCTGCGCGGCCGTAAAGACGCGCGGCGGCAATGAGGTCGCGCGGGTCAATCGCGCAGATCTGAGCTACGCGCTCCGGCGTGTACGCTTCGACCATCGCTTTGAGGTCTGCGAAACCTTCCGTGCGGGACTCAATGAACGCGTGGTCGATCAAGTCGTCATGAATAAGCTGACGCACGATGCCGTTGGCAAAGGCGACGTTCGTGCCGGGCTTAAGTTTGATGTGCAGGTCGGCCGTTTTGGACAGAGCGATATCGCGGGGGTCGACGACAATGAGCCGCGTGCCGCGGGTGACCGCAGCGCGAAGCTGCATGCCGATCACCGGATGCGCCTCTTCGGGGTTGGAGCCCACGAGCAGGATCACCTGAGCGTTTTCGCAGATATCGGAAATGGGATTGGTCATTGCGCCGGAGCCGAGCGTGCGCTGCAGGCCGGCAACCGATGGTCCGTGGCAGACGCGGGCACAGTTGTCAACGTTGTTGGTCTCAAAAACCGTGCGCGCCATCTTCTGGAGCATGTAGATGTCTTCATTGGCCGAACGCGCGCAGGCAAAAGCTGCGATGGCGCTCCCGCCGTGCCGGGCCTTGATTTCGCCGAAGCGCCGCGCAACCAGGTCGAGCGCCTCATCCCAGGAGGCGGGTTCAAGTTCCCCGGTGATTTTGCTGCGGATGAGGGGCGTCGTCAGGCGCTGCGGCGAGTGAACAAAGTCAAAGCTCGCCGATCGTCCTTTCACGCAGAGAAGCCCGTGATTGGTCGGACCGTCCTGGGCTTCAGTGTCGACAATGCGGCCGTTTTTCACCACGAGGTTGTATTGGCACCCGGTAGCGCAGTGCGGACAGGTCGTCCGCACGCGCTGGATTTCCCAAGAACGGTATTGGCGGCGGCGCTTCATGGTGATGGCGCCTGTTGGGCAGGCCCCTGCGCAGTTGCCGCAGGACTCGCAGTTCGTGCTTTTCCAGTCTTCGCCGAAAGGCGCAAGAATGGATGTGCGTACGCCCCTGCGGCCGGTGATCAGGGTGTGGTTGCCTGCAGCGTTGTTGCAGGCGCCTACGCAGCGCTGGCAGCGAATGCAGAGCGCGGGATTAAAGGCAATGAAGGGGTTCGAGTCGAGGATCGGTCCCCCGGCGGGCTTGACGTCAAAAGGCGTCGTTTCAACCCCGAGCTCTCGGCAGCGGTCCTGCAGTTCGCAGCTGCCGTTTTTCGGACAGCTGAAACAGTACTGGGTGGTGTTGAGTCCGTGGTCGGCGATGATGAGCTGGAGTGCCGTGCGGCGTGCCGCAGTGATCGCATCCGAATTGGTGTGCACAACCATGCCGGGCTTGACGAGGGTGTTGCAGGAGGATACTAGGCCGGCAGTGCCTTCGACCTCAACCACGCAGAGCCGGCAGGAGCCAATGGAGCTCACATTCTTCAGGTAGCACAGCGTCGGAATATGAAGACCGGCGCTGCGCGCAGCTTCGAGAATGGTGGTGCCTTCTTTGACGGAGACATTCCTGCCGTCGATCGTAAAGTCAAACATATTGGATTCTCCCGCCGCAGGACGCACCTGCACCGAAACAGTCGCAGCGCAGGCAGCGGCCGCATTCTTGCTGCACTTCTTCACTGCTCATGCCGATTTCGACTTCATTGAAGTCGCGCTTTCTGAATTTGACCGGCCGTTCGATCAGATTGACGCGCCCTTTGGGCGTGCGGTCATTCATGCGCGGAGGCGGCGCCGAAACGCCGCAGTCGAGGTAATGGTGAAAGCCGAGCATTTCATCAATGTTGCGGGCGGCGACCTTGCCGGCGCCCACGGCTTTGATGACGGTGGTGGGACCGCTTTGGCAGTCGCCGCCGACAAAGACATTGGAAAAGCCTTCGGCAGCGAGGAATTCGTCTGTCGTAAAAGCGCCCCAGTGCGTCTTCATGCCGAAGGCTTCAAAGGGCGAGGAAACCACGTCCTGACCGACGGCTGCCACGATAAGGTCTGCCTCAAGACGCTCAACGGGCTTTTGCGCATTGACGACGCCGGGGCGGCCGCGCGAGTAGGCGCTGATCATCTGCGGCTGCATCAGGAGCGCCGTGCAAGCGCCGGATGCATCGACTTCAATGGAAACCGGCGCCTGAAGCGGGAGCATCTCGACGCCCTCAGCAACGGCGCTTTCGATTTCTTCCTTGAGCGCCGTCATGTCTTCAATGCGGCGGCGGTAGACCAGATTCACCTCGGCAGCCCCCGCGCGCACCGCGGTGCGAACGCAGTCCATGGCGACATTGCCGCCGCCGATCACTGCAATCTTTTTGCCGCGGTAGTCCGGGTAGACGCCGTCGCCGATACTGCGCAGCATATCCACGGCGGAAATGACGCCCTTGGCGTCTATCCCGGGCAGACGAAGCTTTTTCGCCGCATGCGCGCCAATGGAGACGAAGACAGCATCGCAAGTTTTCGAAAGCGCCTTCATTTCGTCGGTGCCGACGGGGCTCTCGAGATGGACATTGATGTTGCCCACGCCGAGAATGGCCCGGATGTCTTCGTCCAGACGCTCGCGCGGAAAACGGTAGGCAGGAATGCCGTAGCGCATCATGCCGCCCAAGCGCTTCTTTTCTTCATATAGCTCCACCGTGTGCCCCATGAGCGCGAGGAAATAGGCGCAGGTGAGGCCGGCGGGGCCGCCCCCGATGACGGCGATCGGGCGGCCGGGATCGGGCTGACGCTTCGGGGTTGGAACGGTGTCGGCAGCCGCTTGATCGCAGGCGTACTTTTTGATGGCGCGGATATTGATCGGCGCATCAATGAGCGTGCGGCGGCAGCGCTTTTCGCAGGGATGCTCGCACACATAGCCGCAGGCAGTCGGAAAAGGATTGTCTTTGCGGATCAGCGCAACAGCTTCGGCGCTGCGGCCTTCGGCCACGAGCGCGATGTAGCCCGGCACGTCAACGTGCGCAGGACAGAAAGTTTCGCAGGGCACGGACTGAGCGATGCCCTTCTGGCAGCTCTGCTCTTCCGTATGGTGCTTAAATTCGTCGGCAAAGCGGGTGAGGCTCTCGAGCACCATCTGCGCAGCGTCGTAGCCGATGGCGCAGTCCGAGCCCAAGCGGATGAATTCCGCCAGTGTTTTGAGCCGGCCGAGGTCTTCCGGCTGAGCTTCGCAGTCCACGATGCGGCGCATAAGCTTTGCGAGCTGAGGGAGGCCGTCCCGGCACGGCACACATTTGCCGCAGGTCTGCAGCGCACTCGCTTCAAGGAGGCTCAGCTGCAGCGCAAGCGCGCATTGTCCTGGAGGTGTGGCTTCGATGCGCCGAGCAAAACCATGCATAGTTTCTTCGTTGCGCGTATCAGTCACGGGGATGGAATGAACGGATAGTCTGGCCACGAACTTCTCCTAGATCTTCATGGCTTGCACCTTGATGTAGCTTTATGAATAGGTGCAGGTGGTTGGGGCTGAAGAGCTTGGCAGACTGTACTCACGTTATCCCTTAGCTCTATGGAGCGGCATTGTATCTTCCGATTGAACGTCTGAGAAGTTCAATCCGCATATCTTTATAAACTTGGAATAATTTCAGCCTTCAGGGATTGATGCGAAGGAATTAGGCCGTTTGACGTATAAATAATGAAATCCTCTGCGGCAGTAGGGGGATAGACAGCGTAAGCCGTTCCTTATATAACAGATAGTCTGCGCCTGATGTTGGGGAGCCCAGAACGCAGAAGACGATCAGCATCCCTGCAATGAGAATTGCAACCAATCGCAAAGACAAAATGCGGAAAAGCTGATTGAAATCCTGCAAAAGACTGCGGCAGAGGGAATTTCAGCCGACAATGATCTTGCCGGCAAAATTACGCCATGATAGGACAATCCCCTACATCTTCCGTATTGGTTGTATATTTGCAGTCCGTTGAGGGTTATCCCTGATTTTCGACCATCTTCCTGAGACGGCAGGGATCGCCCGCAGATGCAAAACGCAATAAAGGAGATCACCATGATTCGCACGTTTGCCGCTCTTGCTGCTGTTCTGACTGTCGGTGCCGTTCAGGCTGCCGATATGAATATGGACATGTCCGGCCATGATCATCACATGATGATGGGGGACCATTCCATGCATATGGCCGCACAGAGTCCGGCCGTTCAGGCTGTCGGCGTTGTCAAGGCTATTGATGCAGCCAACGGCAAGGTCACGATTGAGCATGAACCCATTGCCGCCCTGCAGTGGCCGGCCATGACGATGCGCTTTACCTTCAAGGACCCCAAGCTCGTTGAAGGTCTGAAGGCTGGCGACAAGATTCACTTCACCTTCACGCAGGAAGGTCAGCTCTCGGTGCTCCAGAGCATCGAACGCTGATCGCCCCAAGCACTGCCGGACTCTGCCGCGCACTGATCCGCCGCTCCCCCGAGCTTTTTTGGCCGAAACGCAGCAGCGCTTCAGTCCGCATTGCTTTGGTCGGCAAGTTTTTGCTTGATCGACCCTCAAGCCGTCATCCCTCGCCGGGACGACGGCTCTCCTCGTATTACCCCTTTTTTGTCAGCCGCCCAATCGCCGCATCGACAAAATGACTGACGGACCGTTCCCATGACGTCGCCTTCCCCGTCCACCTCATCTTCCCCATCGACTCAGACCGGCCGCAGTCCGGTGCTCACGGTGCTTGCTGTGGTTGTCGCTTTGGCCGCCGGCGCAGCTGCCGGCGGATATGCCGTTTGGCGACACCAGTCTTCACTCGAACATTTCGCGCAGCGGCTCGGGCTCCTTGAATCGACATCAGCATCAGCAGCGCATTCGGCCTCAGCAGCCCCGCAGACGCCCGCCGGCCTCAAGCTCGCGCAGCCCGATGCCGACGGCAAACCCGTGCTTTATTGGTACGATCCGATGAAGCCTGACGTGCATTTCGACAAACCCGGTCCTTCGCCCTTCATGGATATGGACCTCGTGCCGAAATACGCCCCCGTGGGCGCAGCCGCGGCAAAGCCCAAAGCCAAGGTGAAGCTCGCCGAACCGGATGCTGACGGCAAGCCCGTGCTCTACTGGTACGATCCGATGAAGCCCGACGTGCACTTTGAGAAATCCGGTCCGTCGCCCTTCATGGACATGGATCTCGTGCCGAAGTACGCTTCTCAAGCCGATTTATCGGGCGGCGAGGATGAAAATCTTGAGCCTCAGGGCGTTGTCATTGATCCGACGCTCACGGCCAATCTGGGTCTGAAGACGGCAAAGGCCGAGGCAGGGCAGCTCTCGCTTTCGCGCTGGTTCCCGGCGGAAGTGCTCGTCAACGGCCACCATACGGCTCAGGTGCAGGCTCGAGCAGAGGGGTTTGTGGAGTCTGTCGCGCCGGTGACGGTCGGTGACTTTGTCAAAAAAGGGCAACCGCTCGCTCAGCTGACCATCCCGTCATGGGTGGAGATGCAGAGTGAATATCTGGTGCTCGTTGAATTAAAGCGCAGCCGCGCTGAGCTCGACGCAGTGCTTTTGCGCCTCAAGCTTGCCGGCATGCCCGATGCCGACATTGAAGCGCTTCGCCGCACGAAGAAAGTCCGCACGAGCTTTCATATTGCCGCTCCGATTGACGGCGTGCTGACCGCTTTCGCGCTGAAAAACGGCATGAACGTCACAAAGAGCGATGCGGTAGCCGCGGTTGAAGGACTCGATCCGCTCTGGGTAACGGCTTCGGTGCCCGAGCGCTATGCGCCGTATCTGCCCCAAGCGAAGTTTAAGCTCTTCGTCGACGCCTTCCCCGGCCGCACTTGGGAGGCCTCTGCGCCGACAGTGCTGCCGGAGGGCGAAGCGGCTACGCGTACGCTGAAGCTGCGGTTTTCGGTCGACAACCCCAATCTTGAACTGCGCCCAGGGATGACGGCCAAGCTTCTGCTTGCGGCGCCGGGGGCCCAAGGCATTCTCGTGCCCTCGCAGGCGGTGATTGACGACGGACGAAATCCCCGCGTGATCGTGCGTGAAGGCACGCGCTTCATTCCGAAATCCGTGCGCATCCTCGGTGAATCGTCCGGACAGACAGCGCTTGCCTCGGGTGTTCAGCCCGGCGAAGACGTGGTGGTATCGGGCGTCTTCCTGATCGACAGCGAGGCCAATATTGAAGGGGCGCTTGCCCGCATGCAGCCGGCTGCCGACGGCCCCGGCGGCAATGAGGGGGCTAACGAGTACGCCAATGAGGGCGCTGCGGCGCCCATGACGATGCCCGCCGATCCTATGAAACCGGCTTCGCCGGCTGGAGTTCAGAGCGAGCCGCAGGGCAGCATGCCGCAGGGCATGAGGCACGGAGCGCCGGATGAGTCTCACGAAACACCGTCTAAGCCTCAGACGGTGCTCGACCTCAGCAGCTCGACGCCCTCGGCGGCAGCACAACCCCAAGGAGCCGCGAAATGATTGAACGCGTCATCCGCGCCTCGGTTGAAAATCGCGTACTCGTTCTTTTCGGCGCGCTTCTGCTCGCGATCGCCGGCATCGTTGCGGTGCTGAAGACGCCCGTGGATGCGCTTCCCGACCTTTCCGACGTCCAGGTCATCATTAAGACCGATTACTCGGGACAGGCGCCGGAAATTGTTGAGAACGAGGTGACGTATCCCATCAGCACGACGATGCTCTCCGTGCCGGGCGCTTCGACCGTGCGCGGCTTTTCACTCTTCGGCACCTCTTTTGTCTACGTTCTTTTTGAGGACGGAACGGATCTTTACTGGGCGCGTTCGCGCGTGCTGGAGTCGCTTAATTCGGCTGCCGGGAAACTCCCGAGCGGCGTCACGCCCGAACTTGGTCCGGACGCCACCGGTGTGGGCTGGATCTATCAGTACGCTTTGGTGGACAAATCCGGAAAGAACGATTTGGAAAGCCTGAGAGCGCTCCAGGACTGGTTTCTCAAGTATGAACTGAAGACCATCCCGGGCGTGGCCGAAGTGGCGAGCGTGGGCGGCGCCGTGAAGGAATATCAGATCATTCCGGATCCGGTCAAGCTCGAGCAGTACGGCGTTACGGTGGGCGACATCAAGACGGCGCTTTCCGCTTCGAATCAGGAAGCGGGCGGCGGTTCCATCGAGATGGGCGAAAGCGAATTCATGGTGCGCGCTCAGGGGTATCTGAAGACGCTTGACGACTTCCGTTCCATCGTGCTCAAAACAAATGCTTCGGGAACGCCGACGGTTTTGGGCGACGTCGCTCAGGTTCGTCTGGGGCCGGAAATGCGCCGCGGCATCGCGGAGCTTGACGGCGAAGGTGAAGTCGCGGGCGGCATTATTTTGCTCCGTACCGGCGGCAACGCCCGTGAAGTCATTGCTGCTGTGAAGACGCGCCTTGAGGAACTTAAGAGTGCGCTTCCCGAAGGCGTGGAAATCGTGCCGGTCTATGACCGAAGTTCACTCATTGACCGTGCCATCCAAAACCTCACGCATAAGCTCATTGAGGAATTCATCGTCGTTGCGCTCGTCTGCGCCATCTTCCTGTGGCATGTGCGCAGTGCACTGGTGGCGGTGATCACACTGCCGCTCGGCCTCGCGCTCGCTTTCATAGCGATGCATTTCCAGGGGCTTAACGCCAACATCATGAGCCTCGGCGGCATTGCAATTGCCGTGGGCGCCATGGTTGATGCGGCCATCGTCATGATTGAGAACGCCCACAAGCATATTGAAGCTTGGGAGGAGGCGCATCCTGGGGCAGATCTTGCCGGCGCAGAGCGCTGGAAGGTCATCACGGAAGCTGCGGTAGAGGTGGGACCGGCGCTCTTTATGAGCCTGCTCATCATCACGCTTTCCTTCATTCCGATCTTCACGCTCGAAGGCCAGGAAGGGCGTCTCTTCGGGCCGCTCGCCTGGACGAAGACGTGGTCGATGGCCGCCTCGGCCTTCCTGGCGGTGGTGCTCGTGCCGGTGCTGATGGGACTTTGGATTCGCGGCAAGATTCCGCCCGAAGACAAAAATCCCCTGAACCGCTGGCTTGTGCGTCTTTATCAGCCGCTCCTCATGGGCGTGCTGCGCCGGCCGAAGACGACGCTCTTTGCGGCGCTCTTGGTGCTTATCGGCGGCCTATATCCGGTGGAAAAGCTGGGCGGCGAATTTCTGCCCCAGATTGCTGAGGGCGATATTCTTTATATGCCGTCTACGCTCCCGGGGGTGTCTTCATCTGAAGCTGCAGCCATGCTGCAAAAGACCGACAAGCTCATCCGTACCGTGCCCGAAGTTGCTACCGTCTTCGGCAAGGCCGGCCGCGCCGATACGGCTAACCACCTCGGGGCCTTTGGGGGGGATGGAGATACGACAC
>OATE01000385.1_pt1 | contig 13950 bp, 7 predicted proteins | sample 1475901 | NCBI WGS metagenome assembly OATE01 (sample SAMEA2579944, study PRJEB22360) | human gut metagenome | reverse complement strand
GTCCTGACGCCAAACGTGGGAGGAGACCAGCAGGTTCATGGAGGCAATCGGCTTGCGCCACGGAATCTCACGGACGGTAGCCTCAAGCCACTTGGCGTGCTGGTTGAGCATGGAGTCAATCACGTGGACGAAGGACTCGTAGGAGCTCCAGATACCGTGACGACCGGTCAGCAGGTAGGCCTCGAGGAAGCCTTCCATCTGGTGCTCGGACAGCTGCTCGACGACCTGGCCGGAGACGTGCATGTGCTCGTCGACCTCATCGGAGATGTAGCCGGCATCCCACTGCTTGTTGGTGACCTCGTAGGAAGCCTGCAGACGGTTGGAAGCGGTCTCATCCGGTCCGAAGATACGGAAGTCGCGCGGGTTGTTGCGGATGATGTCGCGAGTGTAGGCACCCAGGGTACGGGTGGCCTCGAGCTGGCCCCAGCCATGGCCGTACTCAGCCACTTCCTTGACCTCGTAGTCCTCGAGGTTCGGCAGCTTCAGGTCGTCGCGAATCACACCACCGTTGGCGTTCGGGTTGGCACCGATACGCAGCTCACCCTTCGGCATGAAGGCAAGGACGTCGTCCTTGACAGCGCCGTTGGCGTCGAACAGCTCTTCCGGCTTGTAGGACTCGAGCCAGTTCTTGAGGACCTCGAAGTGGGCCTCGGTGTCGCGAGCGGAAGCCAGCGGCACCTGGTGAGCGCGCCAGGAGCCCTCGGTCTTCTTGCCGTCGATGTACTTCGGGCAGGTCCAACCCTTCGGGGTGCGGAAGATCAGCATCGGGTAGAACGGACGGTGCACGTTGTCGGTCTGAGCGGCGGCCTTGATGTCGCAGATCTCGTCCCAGATGGTCTCCCACAGCTCGGCGAAGCGGCGGTGGATGGACATGTGATCTTCATCGTCGAAGCCAGCGACGAACTCGTAGGGCTCGTAACCCATGCCGTGGAAGAACTCGTGGAGCTCTTCGTCGGAGATGCGGGACAGGATGGTCGGGTTGGCGATCTTGTAGCCGTTGAGGTGCAGGATCGGCAGCACGATACCGTCGGTGCGCGGGTTCACGAGCTTGTTGGACTGCCAGCCGGTAGCCAGCGGGCCGGTCTCAGCTTCGCCGTCGCCGACGATGGCCGGGACGAACAGGCTCGGGTTGTCCATGATGGCGCCGTAAGCGTGAGACAGAGCGTAGCCCAGCTCACCACCCTCGTGGATGGAGCCCGGGGTCTCCGGAGCGAAGTGGGACGGGATACCGCCCGGGTAGGAGAACTGACGGAAGAACTTCTGCAGACCAGCCTCATCCTTGGTGATCTTCGGGAAGGTCTCGGTATAGGTGCCGTCCAGGTAGGACTGGGAGGTACCAGCCGGGCCACCGTGGCCCGGGCCCATGATGATCACGGTGTTCTGGCCGTGGTCAGCGATGAAGCGGTTGATGTGGCCGATGAGGAAGTTCAGGCCAGGGGTAGTGCCCCAGTGGCCGACCAGACGGTGCTTCACATCTTCGCGGGTGAAGGGAGCCTTCATCAGCGGGTTGGAACGCAGATAAATCTGGCCGATGGAAAGGTAGTTGGCAACGCGCCAGTACTTGTCAACGCCTTCGAGGGACTCCTCGGAAACCGGAGCGTTGAGCTTCTTCCAAGGGGTGCCAATAACAGGACTCGTCATGTGTACTCCTGTACTCCTGCACGTGATCGTGCGATTGATTATTTCCGTTAGGTCGCGGGCCTTGGTTCCTTGCGGCGCCAAGGATTCCCGTTCCCAATCAATCGTCATGGTACGAGGACAACACGACTTTTGAACGATTTCTTGCGGGTGTGTTCGAAATTGTGCCGGAAATTTCAATATTTGTGCGATTCAACCATTGGTTTGTGAGCATTCGGTTCACATGTCAGAAATGCGCAAATGGGCGAGAATAAGCGGGATACCCATTGTTCATGCCATTGTCGTACGTTCGATTCGCCATGTTCGAAACCGGCGTGTTGTTCCTGTGAAGACCAGAAATTTGTTCGTTTTCCGCACAGAGCCATCGCGTGTCGGGCTTGTCGTATTGACCGGTGATAATCGTTGATGTTCAACCCACGGTGAATCCCATTAAACGTTAGGGGAAAATCAATGGCAAACGGTCCTGTGCTTGTCGTCGACTTCGGCGCCCAGTACGCCCAGCTCATCGCCCGCCGCGTACGCGAGGCCGGCGTCTACTCTGAACTGGTCCCTCATTCCATGCCCGTTGACGAGATCCTGGCCAAGGATCCGAAGGCGATTATTCTGTCCGGTGGCCCGGCCTCCGTATTCGAGCCCGGTGCTCCGACCATAGATACTAAGGTATTCGAGTCCGGTGTTCCGGTGCTCGGCATCTGCTACGGCTTCCAGGTCATGGCCTACGAGCTCGGCGGCAAGGTGGATAAGGCCGCCCTGGGCGAATATGGCAAGACCGAGGCCGCGATTGATGATGCCGAGGGCATTCTTGCCGACTCCCCCGCCGAACAGACCACGTGGATGAGCCATGGCGTGGCCGTTGAGCAGGCTCCGGCAGGCTTCACGGTGCTCGCACATACCGAAGGCGCACCTGTTGCCGCCATGGCCGATGAGTCCCGCAAGTTGTATGGCGTGCAGTGGCATCCGGAAGTCAAGCATTCGCCGCTCGGCCAGAAGCTCATCGAGAACTTCCTACACCGCTGCGCCGCGTTGCCCAACGATTGGGATGCCTCCTCCATTATTGAGGACCAGGTCAAGAAAATCCGCGAGAAGGTCGGCGATGCCGAAGTAATCTGCGGTCTGTCTGGTGGTGTGGATTCCGCCGTGGCTGCCGCTCTGGTACACAAGGCCATTGGAGACCAACTCACCTGCGTGTTCGTGGATCACGGTCTGCTGCGCAAGGGCGAGGTCGAGCAGGTCAAGCATGACTTCGTGGCCGCCACCGGCATCAAGCTCATCACCGTGGACGCGGCCGATGACTTCCTCAAGGCGCTGAAGGGCGTCTCCGAGCCGGAACGTAAGCGCAAGATCATCGGCGAGAAGTTCATTCGCACGTTTGAAAAGGCCCAGCGTCAGGTACTCGAAGAGGCCGGCGCCCGCGGCAAGGAAGTCAAGTTCCTCGTGCAGGGCACGCTCTACCCGGATGTCGTTGAATCCGGCGGTGGCGACGGCGCGGCCAACATCAAGTCTCACCACAATGTCGGCGGCCTGCCCAAGGACATCAAGTTCCAGCTCATCGAGCCGCTACGCACCCTGTTCAAGGATGAGGTGCGTGCCATCGGCACCGAACTTGGTCTGCCCGACGAAATCGTATGGCGTCAGCCCTTCCCAGGCCCCGGCTTGGGTATCCGTATCATCGGCGAAATCACCAAGGAACGTCTTGATCTGCTGCGTGAAGCCGATGCCATCGCCCGTGAGGAGCTTTCCAAGGCCGGCCTTGACCGTGACATCTGGCAGTGCCCGGTCGTGCTGCTGGCCGATGTCCATTCCGTCGGCGTGCAGGGAGACGAGCGTACATATGGCTCCCCCATCGTGCTGCGTCCGGTGTCTTCCGAAGACGCCATGACCGCTGACTGGTCTCGCGTGCCTTATGACGTGCTGGCCACGATTTCCACGCGCATCACCAACGAGTGCCGCCAGATCAATCGCGTCGTGCTGGATTGCACCTCCAAGCCGCCCGCCACTATTGAGTGGGAATAAAGCGATAGCAATATAGACAGATTGCTTAGAGGGGAACGATGTCATTCGATGTCGTTCCCCTCTACCATGCTTGACCCTGATTCTTTTGTGAGGTTCGAAGAGAAGAGAATCGTGAAATCGCAACAGCAAAGGGATGAAAAACTGTGAAGCGTTTTGTCGGACTTGACGGTATCAAAGGTCTGGCACTTATCACCATCGTGCTATATCACTGCGTGCAGCAGAAGATGACAGGCGGATTCTACGGCGTTGACGTATTCTTCACGGTATCCGGCTTCCTTATCGCCATCAGCCTTTTCCGTTCGCTGTCCACCACTGGCTCGTTGAATCTTAGGCGGTATATTCCTCGACGCTTGGTTCGACTGTATCCGGCTTTGCTTTTGCTGATTCCCGTTATCGTCTCCGTCTGCTGGCTGACCGAACGGGATTTGCTGGTTGCCATCCGCAATCAGGTCATCACCGTGCTGTTCGGCTGTTACAACTGGTATGCCATTGCCAGCGGGCAAAGCTACTTCGAGCAGATGAATCCACAAATTCTACGGCACTTGTGGTTCATCGGTGTGCTGACGCAGTTCTATATCATCGTGCCGTTCATCGCATGGGCGATGTGGAGGATTCGCGATACCCGTTTTGCCTCGCTTATTCCTCTGGGTCTTGCTGCCCTCAGCGGCGCTTCCATGTGGCTGATGTACAAGCCGGGCGCAGATCCGACCCGCGTTTATTTCGGCACCGATACCCATAGCGTGGGTCTCATGCTCGGCGTGGCCCTGGCTTGGTGGCTGACTCGCCACAATCAGGCAACGCCGCAAGCTCCCCGAGTCGCCGGAGCGGCAGCGGACTCAGGTTCCGTGCATGTCGATATTCCCGCAATACCCAACAATATTCCCAACAACATTGCCGAAGTCGCAGCGAAAACCACACGGCAACGTCTATGGGAAACGATTGCACCAGCGATGTCGCTGACAGCGCTGGTGGCACTCATTATCATGACGGTGAACGGGCAGCAAGATGACTTTGCATTCCGCGGCGGCATCATTATTGCCAGCGTGCTGTCTGTGGCACTGATTGCAGGCACCATCAGCGATGACTCGTGGATGCAGGACCTGATGAAGTTCAAGCCGCTAGCGGCATTGGGGCGCTACTCATACGGCATCTACCTGTGGCACTGGCCAGTGTGGATTATCGTCCGGTCCACGTTACCTCGCATGATTCAAGGTCCGTCGTACAGCATCATTCTGGCTATCACCGCCATACTAACCGCCCTGGCTGTGGCGTTCTCCTGGCTGATGGTTGAAAAGACGGCCGCTGCTCAATCGGCACTGGAGGTTCTGGTGCCGTACCGTAACCCTGTTGCAAAGCAGATAGTCTGCGCGGTGGTAGTGGATATCGTTTGGGCCGTTGCTCTGGTTGGATGTGTGCAGGGCCTTGTGCATGCCCCGGAGAAAACCTCTGTGCAGATTCAGTTGGAGCAGCAAGCTCAGACCCTGCAGCAGCAGAAGCAGTCGCAACAGGCAAGTCAGGCGCAGCAGACAGCCAGCGATCTTATGCGATCCCCCACACCTCCGCCAGCCAAGCCACGACATGGCATGCCGACCGGTGACCAGATCACCGCAATCGGCGACTCCGTGATGCTGGCTTCCTCGCAGGGATTATCCGCTGTGTTTCCGGGAATTCAGATTGACGCCGCCGTGTCACGCTCTATTATGGTGGCCCCTGGCATGGTGAACAATGACTTGAATGCCGGAACGCTGCGCAGTTGGGTCATTCTCGGGCTTGCCACCAATTCCGCAATAAGCACCGGTCAACTCGATCAGCTGCACAATCAGATTGGCCCTGACCGTGTGCTGGTGCTCGTCAACGGCCATGGCGACCGCAGCTGGATTCCCGTGGCCAACCAAGCGTTGTCCGACTATGCGAACACCCATCAAGACAACGTCGTGCTAGCAGACTGGGACTCCGCCGCACAGACGAATACGCAGCTGCTGGCCTCCGACGGTATTCATCCTTCCGCAGGAACCGACCTGTACGCGCAAACGGTGAAACAAGCCATAGAGCAATGGGTGCAGGCCGGCCACTAAACAGCCGCGATGCAGACAAAGCAAATCCGACCCGCCCTGCAAAGCCGTTAGGTGAACGCCAAGCAACGCAAGGGTGTCTTTACGGTCGTTAAGAACAGCTATGCTGGTGGGTGCATCAGCGAGACCACATGTTGGGAGTAATGGTGAGCGCAATCCTTGAAGGAAAGCCCGATAAGAACCTCATTCTCGTCACGGGAAGGGTTCATCCGAAGTTAGCGCAGGATGTCGCCGATCAGCTCGGTATCGATATCTTGGAAACCACCACATACGATTTCGCCAACGGCGAGATGTATGTGCGCTACACCGAATCGGTGCGTGGCGCCGACGTGTTCGTGCTGCAGAGCCATTACAAGCCGATTAACAAGGCGATCATGGAACAGCTCATCATGATCGACGCCTTGAAGCGCGCCTCCGCCCGCTCCATTACCGCCGTGTGCCCGCTGCTCGGTTATTCCAGGCAAGACAAAAAGCACCGCGGCCGCGAACCCATCTCCTGCCGTCTGGTCTTCGATTTGCTCAAAACCGCCGGCGCCGACCGCATCATGTCGGTCGATCTGCATGCTGCCCAGTCCCAAGGCTTCTTTGATGGTCCGGTCGACCACCTCATCGCCATGCCGGTACTGGTCGATTACATCCGCGATCGTTTCCAGGGGCATCTTGACAACGTCGCTGTCGTCTCCCCCGATGCCGGACGTATCCGTGTGGCCGAGCAGTGGGCCCAGCGACTCGGCGGCGGTCCTCTTGCCTTCGTGCATAAGACACGTGACATTACCCGCCCGAACCAGGCCGTGGCCAACCGTGTGGTCGGCGACGTGGCTGGCAAGGACTGCGTGCTGGTCGACGATTTGATTGACACCGCCGGCACTATTGCGGGCGCATGCCACGTGCTACAGGAAGCCGGTGCGAAGTCCGTGACCGTGGTCGCCACCCATGGCGTGCTGTCCGGCCCGGCAATCGATCGGCTGAAGGAAAGCGGTGCACGCGAGGTCGTGCTCACCGACACCGTGCCGATTCCGGAGGAGAAGCGCTGGGACGGTCTGACCGTACTGTCCATTGCCCCCTTGCTTGCCAGCGCCATTCGCGCGGTATTCGAGGATGGTTCGGTGGCTGAACTGTTCGACACTTACCCCGAACATCACGGTCAAGGATTCCTCTTTGCGTGAGTCCTGTTGCTTCTCATGAAGCGACGCGAACGACATGGTATGGGCTTTCAGTAATTCCAGCCGTGTGGTATAAATGAATACTTGTGGGTGCAAGCCCACTGCTCCCCCATGGTGTAATGGCAGCACACGGGTCTTTGGAACCCTTTGTCTTGGTTCGAGTCCAGGTGGGGGAACCCAATGGCGGTTCCTTGTATGAGGAATTGCCGCAAATCAAGAAGCGCGAGTCGTATCAAGGCTCGCGCTTCTTGTTTTCTCTGTTCACTGCGTTATTGCCGATTTCGTATGGTTTGCTGGATTCGATGGCAATGCTGAGCCTTGTCTTCGGGCATCCCGCCGCGACACAACACCGTGAACGATAACAACGACCACTACAATGAGATATGGTTCCACATATGTTGCACATCAAAGGAGACAGACACAGTGACCGTGACCCGTGTATATATCGCCAGCCCCGAAGGCGCTAATGGCCGCAACGTCGTTGCGTACGGCGTGCTCAATGCATTGACTTCCAAGTACAAGACCATGGTGTTCCGTCCGGCCGTGTCCAACCACGACGACTTCACCCCCATTCTGCTCGCCGCGTCCAATGCTGGCCTTGGCGTGGCTCTGTCTACCGGACTTGACGTGCACAAGGTGCGCACCGACAAGGGCACCGCCCGTGGTGACATCGTCGGTGCCTTCAACGACGCCATGGATGTGTCCCGTGCGGATGCCGCACTGATCGTCGGCACCGACAAGTCGCATGTCAATGATCCGACCAGCTACGAATTCAATGCGAATGTGGCCGCCGACCTGAAGGCCGGCGTGTTCCTGGCCGTGTGCACCATCGACCGCTGGCCGCACGAGCTGGACGAGACCGTGCATCTGTCCATCGAGGGCATGGAAGCCGCCGGCAACAAGGTACTCGGCATTTTCGTGACCGGCTGTGAACCGCGCCACGCCTTCTCCGTCAAGGAAACCCTCGCCAAGTACGGTCTGCCCGTCTGGACGCTTCCCCAGATTCCGTTCACCGACGAATCCACCAAGGATCTGGCGCTGGCGACCTTCCGCAAGAACGCCCCCACCGATGAAGTGCTCGCAGCGCTCGATGTGGAGAACACCGCACCCATCACCCCGTATGCCTTCCAGTTCGACCTGCTCGGCAAGGCCAAGAGCAACAAGAAGACTATTGTGCTGCCTGAAGGCGAGGAAGACCGCATTATCAAGGCGGCTGACTACCTGCTCGAGCGTGAGATTGTGAATCTCATCATCGTGGGCGATAAGAATGCCATTCTGGCCCGCGGCGAGGAGCTCGGCCTCAAGTTCCTGGACCGCGCCCGTTTCCAGGCCATGGATGACGAGAACGTCTTGAAGCCCATGGTTGCCAAGCTGTGCGAGCTGCGCGCCAAGAAGGGCATGACCGAAGAGCAGGCCCGCAAGCAGCTGGCCGACGCCAGCTACTTCGGCACAATGCTCGTGGTGCTCGGCTACGCCGACGGCCTGGTCTCCGGTTCCATCAATTCCACGGCCAACACCGTGCGTCCGGCCCTGCAGGTCATCAAGACCAAGCCAGGTCAGAAGCTCGTTTCCGGCGCCTTCCTCATGTGCTTCAAGGATCACGTGGCCGTGTTTGCCGACTGTGCCATCAACCTGAACCCGGATGCGGAGCAGCTCTCCGAAATCGCGCTGCAGTCCGCCGAGACTGCACGCGCCTTCGGTATCGACCCGAAGGTCGGCATGCTCTCCTACTCCACGCTCGGCTCCGGCAAGGGCCCGGATGTGGATATTGTCGAGGAAGCCACCAAGCTGCTCAAGGAGAAGGCACCGGACCTGCCGATGGTTGGTTCCATCCAGTTCGATGCCGCCTGGTCGCCCGACGTGGCCGCCACCAAGGCCAAGGGCAACGATGTGGCCGGACACGTCAACGTGTTCGTGTTCCCGGATTTGTGCGCCGGCAACATCGGCTATAAGGCCGTGCAGCGCTCCTCGGGCGCGCTGGCCATCGGCCCGGTGCTGCAAGGCCTCAACAAGCCGGTGAATGACCTGTCCCGTGGTGCCCTGGTGCAGGACATCATCAACACCATCGCCCTCACCGCCATCGAAGCGCAGTGATTCCGACTCCGGCTCTCCTCTCTGAGGGGAGCCGCTGTAATGCCACATTTTGTAGCAAGCAACGAGTAATCTAATCAACGGTAACCCGTGTATCCACGGGAACATTCAATTCACAATGGAGGATGCCCACAATGGCGAAAACCGTCCTTGTCATCAATTCTGGCTCCAGCTCGATCAAGTACCAGCTGGTTGATCTCGAATCCGGCGAAGGCCTCGCTTCCGGTCTCGTCGAGAAGATCGGTGAGCCGGTCGACGGCCACTACAAGCACGAGTACAACGGCGAGAAGCACGAGCTTGAAGAGCCGATTCACGACCACGAGCAGGGCTTGAAGCGCGTGCTCGGCTTCTTTGAGGAGTACGGCCCCAAGCTGTCCGACGCCGGCATCGTTGCCGTCGGCCACCGTGTGGTGCAGGGCGGTTCCATCTTCCCGAAGCCGGCCCTCGTGACCGACAAGACCATCAACCAGGTCAAGGATCTGGCCGTGCTCGCCCCGCTGCACAACGGCCCGGAGGCCAAGGGCGCCGAAGTCATGCGCTCCCTGCTGCCGGACGTTCCGCAGATCTTCGTCTTCGATTCCTCCTTCTTCTTCCAGCTGCCGAAGGCCGCCAGCACCTATGCGCTGAACAAGGAAATCGCCGACCAGTACCACATTCGCCGCTACGGCGCCCACGGCACCTCCCACGAGTACATCTCCTCCGTGGTGCCGGACGTCATCGGCAAGCCGGCCGAGGGCTTGAAGCAGATCGTGCTGCACATCGGCAATGGTGCTTCCGCCTCCGCTGAAGTCTCCGGCAAGCCGGTTGAGACCTCCATGGGTCTGACCCCGCTCGAGGGCCTCATGATGGGTGGCCGTACCGGTGACATCGACCCGGCTGTGGTCTTCCACCTGATCCGCAACGCCCACATGAACGTGGACGAGCTCGACGCCCTGTTCAACAAGCGTTCCGGCATGATGGGCATGACCGGCTTCGGCGACCTGCGCGAAGTCCACCGTCTGGTGGGCGAAGGCAACGAGGACGCCAAGCTGGCTCTGGACGTCTACGTGCACCGCATCGTCAGCTACATCGGCAACTACACCTACCAGATGGGTGGCTGCGACGTGATCACCTTCACCGCTGGCGTGGGCGAAAACGACGACATCGTGCGCAAGATGGTGTGCGACAAGCTCACTCCGTTCGGCGTCAAGCTGGACGAGGAGAAGAACGCCACCCGTTCCAAGGAACCGCGCATCATCTCCACTCCGGACTCCTCCGTGATCATCGCCGTGATTCCGACGAACGAAGAGCTGGCCATCGCCCGCAAGTCCGCCGCAATCGCCGAAGCCGGCACCGACACCTACGGCAACACTTTCGCCAAGTGAGTGGCCGCCGTTAGGGCATTAACTAGTCTCTAGTTGCAACACGAGTGTGGGGCTGATTCCGGTTGGAATCAGCCCCACACTCATTTGTAATGCCGTGATTTGCCCGATGCGTCGCGCTCCCCTCGGTCGCCTCCGGCGACAGCTCCTCTTAAAGAGGGGCGCCGGACTCTTTAACTTGGCTCCCTCCCTGAGGGTAGCTGTCCGCGCAGCGGACTGAAGGGAGCTGAATTATGCCAGCATCCCGTTCCACATACCAACGAAATCAGGCAGGGTCTTGCGCGTGGTGGCCACATTAATGACCTGAATATCGGGAATGCGTAGTCCCAGCATCGCGGCAAACGTGGCCATACGATGGTCGGCGTAGGTTTCCATATTCGCCTCATGCAGTGTCTCAGACGGCACTGGCTCGATGCGCAGTCCGTCGGGCAATTCCTCGGCCACTCCCCCGATGCGGCGAATCTCATTGACCAAGGCTTCCAGACGGTTCGTCTCGTGGCCGCGCAGATGCCCTATACCGACCATATCGGTGGGCTTATCGGCGAATACCAGAATCGCCGCCAGCGAAGGCGCAATCTCTCCCGCTGCGGTCAAATCAAACGAGCCTAGGCCGCGTACAGTTCCATCGCCGGTCACTTCGCAATAGCGCACGCCGTCAATCGTCGGGAACGATACCTTGGCACCCATTTGCTCCAAGTATCCAGGCAGCAGACCGCCCGGCTGGGTGGTGGTTTCCGGCCAATGCGGTACACGGACCGTACCATCGGCAATCAAGGCCGCACCGAGGAATGGCGCCGCATTCGACAAGTCAGGTTCGACAGTCACCTTATCCGACAGCTGTATCGCGCGAGGCTCGACCGTCCATGTGCGGGCGGACTCATCGGCTTCAATTGCACCGCCGGCACCGGTCACATCGACCACGGTCATGCGGATGTGCGGCAGACTCGGGGTCTTTTCTCCTGTGTGCGTCAGTCTCAATCCACCGGGCAGTTTGGAACCAATCAACAGCAAGCCGGAGATGAACTGGGAGGAACCGGACGAATCGATACTGACCCGAGCCTGAGCAGCCGGAAGCTCGGTTGGCGGTGTAATGGTAAACGGCAGTCGTCCGACTTCCCCGTGGTATTCGATCTTGGCACCAAGTTGCTTCAGACCGTCAAGCACCGGCCTCATCGGGCGGGCGTAGGCTTGTTCGTCACCGTCGAAATGCACTGGCCCATCGGCGAACAGTGCCAGTCCCGGTACAAAACGCATCACCGTACCGGCCAAGCCGCAGAACACATCAACGTTGCCATTGAATCGGCCGGATGAAGGCGGTGTGACCGTTACGGTGGTGTCGGTTGTGGTATCGACATCACATCGCACGCCCAATGCTTCAAGAGCGCCCATCATCAAGTCGGTGTCACGCGAACGCAGCAATCCGACCAAAGTGACGGGTTCATTGCCAAGTGCGGCAAGTATCAGATAACGATTGGATAACGATTTGCTGCCCGGTACCGTCACCGTGGCGTTCAACGGTCGTGTAGCAAGCGGCGCAGGCCAGAGATTCGAGAGTTGTTCAGTCATAAGGCCAAATCTAGCAAATGAATGGGCTCAGCGGTCGGCAGCGATGCGAGATTCAATTTGCTGTTCCGGTTCAGCAGCGGGCTGTTCCAGTCCACCTTCGATGGCTTGGGCATGCAAGAGCTGCGCGGCAATACGATCAGCTTCGATGGCAGCGATTTGACGAGAGAACACGATGAACCAACCGAGGAACGCCAGTCCAGCCAGAGCCTCCACATTGGTAAGCGTGTTGTGCCCCATCATCATATTGACCCAGAATGCGGCGCATACGAGTGCAGCCAAATCGGAGGCCACCATCACCGCTTTGGACAGTCGGGGCGCCAGCCATGGCAGGAGGACAAACAGCAGCAACATCACAAACGGCAGGCCTTTGGCGCAGATGTTGTGCAACAGATTGTGCGGTGTATAGCGGAACACGCCAATGCCGATGAACGCCAGGCCGGCCACGGTCAGCAAAATGGACAGGACGACTATACGGAACATGAAATGCGAAATCTCATAACCGCGGTTCGGGTCGGCTTTGGTGTGGTCATGCCACAGACGCTGCAGCCGTTCGGTGGTCACCAGCTCGGAGATGGCGAAGTAGCTGACGATGATGATGCACGTGCCGGCCAGAATCAGCGTGGAGTTGAACATGCGTGCCGCGAATGTGGTGCGGTCGCCCAGCTGGGAGAAATTGTTGTGATACCAGTATGGATCGTCGGTGGTCATGCCGGCGGTAACCACGCCGGAGATGACGAAGAACGGCAACAGGCTGGCGATGGTTTTGGCATTCATCATCTCCGCCTGCACGAAGGTCATATACCCCACCACGCCGGCGAAGGCCGCGCAGACGCTGGAAAGATAGCCGGAGAACAGTGCCTTGCCCATCATGTCACTGGCCGCGCCGATCAGGGCGAACGAAGACAGGAAGATGGTCGAGGCGTATACCACCGACAAAGCGATGATTTCGAACATGCGACGAATCGGCGCGAGCCAACCGTGTTTGAGGTTCAGCGAGCGTGACTTGCTGGCGTATCCGATGATGAACGAGATGACACCGCACGCGGCCACGATGCCCGAACACACCATGAAACGGCGTTGGGTCAGCTGCCAGATGGCCGGCGCGAATTGCAGGTACAGGTTCATGGACACCGCGCCGACGACGGCACAAATCAGAAAGGAGATGAGGCCGGAGGTTTCCGCACGTTGGTGACATCCCATGCCGGTCCTCCCCTATCTATTCGATACCGCGTTATCTTTCAACAACAAACAAAGCTCCCCCCGAGGACAACGCTTTACTAGCAAGCCAGCGGGATTTGGCTGTCGCCATTCTACTGAAAATCTGAAACACTACAAAAATCTTGTAATTCCCGTAATGATGTTCAGAATTGCTTGCGACGTAGAATCTTGAGATAGTTCTTGCGGAAGTCTCTCCGGTTCTTGAATATTTTCCGATCAGTAGCAATTTCTGTGCCTTTATCGAACTTCAACGCAGTCAGTTCGACAGTACACATCAGATCTGCCGCCTGTTCAAGACGATAGTCCTTTGGCTGTGCATCACGGTATACAACGGCCTCCTTAGACAGCGCATAGCTGATAGAAGTCTTCAATGCATTTGCAACAATCTGCTGACCATTGTCGTAATACACCTTGATTATCTCGTACGACTGGAATTCGTCCAGATGCGACAGGAAGAAGTCGGCTAAGTCACGTTTGAGCTGAGCCTCAAATCGGATTTTGTTGCCATCAAACATGGTCTTGAGATGCGCGAATGTCACATATCGGAACGGAAGGTTACGAGCGAGCGTGAAGAACGCGAAGAACAACCGCTTACGGTCCGCGAATGAAATGTCTTCGTAACCGTCATGCCCATTAAACAATGGACCAGCATGGAATGGAATATCAGGCAAGCCTGAATCAGCCAGATGGCGTTCATACTTATCAATATGTTCCGCTACAGAATCGGACTGGACGTGAAGCACCAATGTGATGAGATAGTATTCGGACAGCTTACCCCACTCGCCAGATTCGTCCACGAAGATGCTCAATTCGCTCAAATGGGCTCCT
>OATE01000384.1_pt1 | contig 14003 bp, 12 predicted proteins | sample 1475901 | NCBI WGS metagenome assembly OATE01 (sample SAMEA2579944, study PRJEB22360) | human gut metagenome | reverse complement strand
GCTCTTCCTCTTGGACTTGAACCAAGGACCCTCTGATTAACAGTCAGATGCTCTAACCGACTGAGCTAAGGAAGAATGATTTGTTTTTCTCAATTGCGATGCAAAAGTAATAGGATATTTTGAAATATGCAATATCTTTGCAAAAAAAATTAGTGAAATGGATAAAATAATTGGATTGGGCAACGCCCTGGTAGACGTACTTGCAACCCTGAAAGATGATACACTCCTTGATGAAATGGGATTACCCAAGGGAAGCATGCAACTTATTGATGATGCTAAGTTACAGCAGATTAACGAACAATTCAGTCAGATGAAAACCCACTTGGCGACCGGTGGAGCAGCGGCAAATTCCATACTTGGACTCGCCTGTCTGGGTGCCGGAACCGGTTTCATCGGAAAAGTCGGAAATGACGCTTACGGAAACTTTTTTCGGGAGAATCTGCAAAAAAATGGCATCGAAGATAAATTATTAACGTCTGATCTGCCGTCGGGAGTCGCTTCTACTTTTATTTCTCCGGACGGAGAACGTACTTTTGGTACTTATCTCGGTGCTGCTTCTACGCTGAGAGCCGAAGATCTGACACTGGATATGTTCAAAGGTTATGCTTATCTGCTTATAGAGGGATATCTGGTACAGGATCACGATATGATTCTTCATGCCATTGAGTTGGCAAAGGAAGCCGGTTTGCAGGTTTGCCTCGATATGGCAAGTTATAATATCGTGGCAGGCGATCTTGAGTTCTTCTCTTTATTAATAAATAAGTATGTAGATATTGTTTTCGCCAATGAAGAAGAGGCAAAGGCGTTTACGGGTAAAGAAGATCCGAAGGAAGCCCTTGAACTGATCAACAAGAAATGCAGTATCGCCATTGTAAAGGTAGGTGGAAATGGTTCTTACATCCGTAAGGGTACGGAGGAGATCAAAGTAGAGGCCATTCCTGTAGAGAGAGTGATCGATACGACGGGAGCAGGTGATTATTTCGCTGCCGGATTTTTGTACGGGCTGACTTGCGGCTATTCTTTAGAGAAATGTGCAAAGATTGGTTCAATTCTCTCCGGAAATGTTATACAGATAGTTGGAACCACGATTCCTTGCGAGCGTTGGGATGAAATAAAGTTAAATATTAACGAAGTTCTGTCAGAGTAAGCAGGCAATGAGTTACTTTTACGTCTCATTTTAACGAAAAGTGTATGAAAAAGTTTCTGAATAGACGAAATGGTGTCCTGTTGGCAGCCGCATTGGTTGTCGTAGCATTCTTTAGTTTCAAGAGCGGTGACGACCGCAATTTCCAGATTGCTAAGAATCTGGATACCTTTAATTCTATCGTCAAAGAACTCGATATGTTTTACGTAGATACGCTCGATCCGAATAAGACGGTTCGTGAGGGGATCGACTATATGCTCTCGTCACTCGATCCGTATACGGAATATTATCCGGAGGACGACCAGGCTGAACTGCAACAGATGTTGAACGCTTCGTTCGGAGGTATCGGATCTTTGATCACGTACAACCAGAAACTGAAACGTTCGATGATAGCCGAGCCTTTTGAAGGAACCCCTGCTGCTAAAATCGGACTGAAGGCAGGCGATATCCTGATGGAGATAGACGGAAAAGATCTGGCGGGAAAAAACAACCAAGAGGTGAGCCAGATGCTCCGGGGTGCAGTAGGTACGAGCTTTAAGCTGAAGGTAGAGCGTCCGGACGAAAAGGGTGGCACCCGGCCGTTGGAGTTTAATATTGTACGTCAAACCATCCAGACTCCGATGATTCCTTACGATACCATCTTTAATAAGAATGTAGGTTATATCAATCTGAGCACCTTCTCCGGTACTCCTTCCAAAGATTTTAAGAAGACATTCCTGAGACTAAAGAAAGAGGGCATCACCTCATTGGTGATTGACCTGCGCGGAAACGGTGGCGGACGTCTGGAAGAAGCGGTAGAGATTGCTAATTTCTTTTTGCCCCGTGGCAAAGTGATCGTGACTACCAAGGGAAAGACCAAACAGGCCAGCAATACGTATAAGACATTGCGTGAACCGCTGGATCTCGATATTCCTATTACCGTATTGGTAAACGGAGGCACTGCTTCCGCGTCCGAAATCCTTTCGGGAGCTTTCCAAGATTTCGACCGTGCCGTGATTGTGGGAAGCCGTACGTTTGGAAAGGGATTGGTGCAGACCACCCGTCCGTTGCCTTACGGAGGTGTGATGAAACTCACGACTTCTAAGTATTATATCCCCAGCGGACGTTGCGTACAGGCCATCGACTATAAACACCGCAATGAGGACGGCAGTGTAGGTATCATCCCCGACAGCCTGACTACCGTATTCCATACGGCAGCCGGACGTGAAGTTCGCGACGGTGGAGGTGTGATGCCGGATATCGAAGTGAAACAGGAAAAGTTGCCTAATATCCTCTTCTATCTGGTGCGTGATAACCTGATTTTTGATTATGCAACGCAGTACTGCCTGAAGCATCCGTCCATCCCTTCTCCGCAGGAGTTCAAGGTGACCGATGCCGACTATAACGACTTCAAGGCAATGGTGAAGAAAGCCGACTTCAAGTATGACCAGCAGAGTGAGAAGATCATGAAGACGCTGAAAGAAGCTGCCAAGTTCGAAGGGTATCTGGATGAAGCATCGGAGGAGATCAAGGCACTGGAGAAGAAACTGACTCATAATCTGGACCGCGATCTCGATTACTTCTCAAAAGATATCAAGTCGATGATTGCCGATGAGATCATCAAGCGTTACTACTATACACGTGGAGGGATCATCCAGCAATTGAAGGATGACGATGGGCTGCAAGCCGCTCTCAAGATATTGGCCGATCCGGTCAAATACAAAGAAACTTTGAGTGCTCCGGTAAAGAAATAATAAATGGGGCTGTTATGTCACATGAAGTGCACCCCAAAAGTCAGACAAAAAACTTTTGGGGTGCACTTCAACGACGGCACCGAGTTGCTCATGAAATCTCTGACCACCGACCAGGATTATTATTTCGCCGTGGAGGCCTTTAATGAAAATGGTGTATCTTTACCCTCCGAACCCCAATATGTAGAATAATCCCGAATAGCCATGAAACAGTTTGTTCTTTTCTTCCTCAGTATCTTCCTGCTGACCGTGGGTGCCCGTTCGCAAGAGGCGTATCAGAAAAAAGTATTCATCTCCTCCCGGGGAGATTCGCTGAACTACCGTTTGCTTCGTCCGGAGTCGGAAAAGCCGGGGCAGCAATATCCTTTGGTGCTCTTTCTGCACGGTGCCGGCGAGCGGGGGAGCGACAACGAGAAACAATTGACACACGGTGGACAGATGTTTCTCAACCCCGTGAACCGTGAGAAGTATCCGGCATTTGTCCTCGTGCCTCAATGTCCGGAGAAGGATTACTGGGCATACGCCTCCCGCCCTTCTTCGTTCGTTCCTTCGGAGATGCCGGTGGGACAGGAGATTACTCCCGTCTTGCGTGCGGTAAAAGAATTGCTGGACACTTACCTCGATTTGCCTTCGGTGGATCGTGACTGCGTTTACGTAGTGGGTCTTTCTATGGGAGGCATGGCGACGTACGACCTTGCCATCCGCTTTCCGGATACATTCGCCGCCGCCGTCCCCATTTGCGGCACGGTGAATCCCGGACGCCTGGCCGATGCCGTGAGTGTCCGTTTCCGCATTTTCCATGGGGATGCCGATAACGTAGTGCCGGTAGAAGGCTCTCGCGAGGCTTATAAAGCGTTGAAGAAACTTGGAGCAGAGGTGGAATACGTCGAGTTTCCCGGTTGCAATCACGGCAGCTGGAATCCGGCTTTCAACTATCCCGGATTCATGGAGTGGCTCTTTGCCAGCCGAAAGAAGTAAGGTGCCAGGAGCTCACCCTTTCTTAATCCGTGGTGCTTTCTTTCTGTTGATTACTTATTCGTCGGCGGGACTAACTGTCTTCTTTGGGAGACGATCAGGATTAAGCCTTCTCTTCGTAGTCACCGTTTGCCTTGATCAGTTCGATCAGTTTTTCCACGGCTTCTTCTTCGGGAATATTCTTCTCGATGCACTCCTTCCGTTTGTAAAGGCTTACCTTGCCACGGCCGGCACCCACGTAGCCATAGTCGGCATCCGCCATCTCACCGGGTCCGTTGACGATACATCCCATGATGCCTATTTTCAGTCCCTTCAGGTGTGAGGTGGCTGCTTTGACACGGGCAATCGTACTTTGCAGGTTGAACAGTGTCCGTCCGCATCCCGGGCAAGAGATATACTCCGTCTTGCTGGTGCGGATGCGTCCCGCTTGCAGGATGCCGAAGGCGGTAGCGTCGATCACCGCATGGCTCAGTTCCCCTTGGTTAAAGAGATAAATGCCGTCACACAGACCGTCGAATATCAGTGCTCCCATGTCCGCACCGGCCTTGATTTGCAGATCTTCGGCTGCATTTTCGGAGTAGTGCTGGAAGAAGATGACCGGGTTCTGCAACCCTTCCACCGTCAGTTGATGGGCCAGCGCACGATGTTCGCCTACGCGGTTCGGGTGGTTGCTTTGCGAGATCACCACTACTTCGGGATGTCGTTTCAGGCAGGCCACTACCTCGTCCGTAAGTGCCATATAAGGAATGAAGAAGAACTTCAGTCCGGCGGCGCACGTTTCCATCAGCTCCAGTTGGGCATAATTGAAAGCGGGCCACGTGTCCGGTTCTCCTTTCCACACGTCGGCGTCGAGGATGTATTGCATACCTTTCTCCGGCTGTTCGGGCAGTTCACGTCCGGCGTAGATATAATCCGGCGTGAATTGCGGGTTGGTCTCCGTCCGTCCGTCCATGCGGTCGGCAAGCACTACCGGCAGATGGTCACCGCCAATGTTCCGCACCGGTTGCGTTTTGCGCCTCGTCGGAGAGAGGTAGTCGAAGTCCGGTGCCTCCATGCCGGGGATGTATGGGTGATCCTGTCTCCCGACAATGTAGTCGACCAGTTTGCGTGCCACGGGAATTTCGGCTTCCGGCTCCTCACTCAGTGAGACGCGGATGGTGTCGCCCATTCCGTCGGACAATAAAGCACCGATGCCCAAGGCCGATTTGATGCGTCCGTCTTCTCCGTCGCCAGCTTCCGTCACACCCAGGTGAAGCGGGAATGCCATGCCTTCCTGTTCCATCACGGCCACCAGCAGGCGTACGGTTTTCACCATTACCACTGTGTTGGAGGCCTTGATCGAGATTACGACATCCGTGAACTTCTCGTCCACGCAGATGCGCAGGAATTCCATGCACGACTCTACCATACCTTCGGGCGTGTCGCCATAGCGGGACATGATGCGGTCGGACAGTGAACCGTGGTTCACGCCGATGCGTATGGCCGTATGATTTTCTTTGCAGATATTGAGGAAGGGAACGAAGCGGTCGCGTATCTTCTGCAGTTCGGCGGCATACTCCTCGTCGGTGTATTCCAGTTGCTTGAACGTGCGTCCCGGATCTACGTAGTTGCCCGGATTGATGCGTACTTTCTCCGCATATCGGGCTGCCACGTCGGCTACCTTCGGGCTGAAGTGTACATCGGCCACAAGCGGAACCATGTATCCGTCACTGCGCAGTCCGATGTTGATGTTCATCAGGTTTTCGGCTTCTTTCACCCCTTGTGTGGTGAGGCGGACGTACTCTCCGCCGGCATCTACGATGCGCTTTGCCTGAGCCACACAAGCTTCGGTGTCCTGCGTGGCGGTATTGGTCATCGACTGGATTCGGATAGGGTTGGAGCCTCCCAACGGAGCAGCCCCGATGTTCACTTCCGAAGTTTCCCGCCGGGAGTAGTTGAATAAATCCATTTTGTTGTATGTAATTGGAGTCGCTTTACGACCGGACGATTTACTGCTTACGAGAGGAGTGTCGAAACTCACCACAGAGGACACAGAGTAACACTGAGTGAATTTAAACCATTGATTATCCATATTGATAATTTGTGAAAATCTGTGTAATCTGTGGTGAAAAGAGTTCCGCCTTCTCCCGTAACCGTAAACGGTAAATCGTCCGTCATAAATCTTCTCAGTTTGTTTTAAACTCGTATTTGATCTCTTTCAGCTCTTCATTAGCTTTTACGATCTTCTTTTTCAGCCCCTCCTTATAGGCAATGAATTTCGTTTCGAGTTCTTTGTTTTCCAATGAAAGCATTTGTACGGCAAGGATGGCAGCGTTCAATGCTCCGTTGATGCCTACGGTTGCCACAGGGATTCCCGGAGGCATCTGTACGATGGCCAGAAGCGCATCCATTCCGTCGAGAGACGACTTGATAGGTACACCGATTACCGGCAGCGAGGTGGAGGCGGCAATCACGCCCGGCAGGTGGGCGGCCATGCCGGCAGCGGCGATTATTACTTTAATGCCGCGTGAGCGGGCATTCTTGGCAAACTCTTCCACAGCTTCGGGAGTGCGGTGAGCCGAAAGCGCGTTCATTTCGAACGGCACGTGAAGGTCATTGAGCAACTGAGCGGCCTTCTCCATAACTGGAAGGTCGGAAGTGCTACCCATGATGATGCTTACAATTGGGGTCATATTGTTTTAATTATACGCTAAATGTTTTCTTTCTTTAGACTGCATGGCTTAGAAGTTCACCACAGAGGACACAGAGGGCACAGAGGGCACAGAGAATATTTTTCTCTTTAATATCTTAATGAAGGAAGAGATTAAAACTCTGTGTTCTCTGTGTCCTCTGTGGTGAGGTCTCTTTATTCGTTCACCAATGCCTTGTAACTTTCTGCATTCAGCAGGTTGTCAAGGTCGGCAGCATTGGCCGGTTTCATTTTGATGAGCCAGCCTTCGCCGTATGGGTCTTTATTCACCAGCTCGGGGTTTTCTTCCAGTGCGGGGTTTTGTTCCAGCACTTCGCCTGCAACGGGCAGGAAGAGGTCGGAGATGGTCTTTACTACTTCGATGGTACCGAACACTTCGTTGGCTTCCAGGGTTTCACCTTCGGTAGGAATGTCGACAAATACGATGTCGCCCAGTTGTTCCTGTGCATAGTCGGTGATACCTACATAAGCTGTGTCGCCCTCAAGGCGGATCCATTCATGTTCGTTGGTGTACTTTACATTCTGTGGGAAGTTCATAATGATTAGTTTTTAGGATTGATACTATGTTTAAAATAAAAATATACGGAACAATACGTTGCTGAGCGGGTGGAGCACCAGCAGCGAGCAGACGAAACCGACGGTAAAGCCGGCAAGGACTTCGCCCAGCGTGTGATGTTGCAGGATGATGCGTGCCGAGCCTAATATCCCTGCTATGAGGATGAAGAGGCAGAGCCACCACACCGGGTTGTAGCTGAAGAGCGCACTGAACGAGACCAGTCCGCCTACGATACCGCCCATGCCTGCCATGTGTTCGCTCAGCTTCCACTTCAGGTTGACAAAGATGCAGATGACCAGCACGACCAGCGAGGCCAGTATGATGCCTGTCATATACCAGGGGATGTTCAGTTTATGCATCATCATCAGGCAGAAGACGTAGGAGATGATGGTGAGCAGGATCGGCACATAGCGTTTCTTGCGGTCGCTCAGGTCCTGGCGGGCAAAGCCGTTCACTTTGCGGAACAGGAAGATGGTCATGGTGGGCATCAGGATGGTGAAGCAGTAGACAATGCCCAATACGATGAGCTTGTACTGCAACGGCATGATGCGCAGGTAAGAGAACAGGAACAATACGAGGAAGGCCAGAAAGGGGATAGAGAATGGAGTCAGTATTCCCGAAATGATTCTGGCCGTACGGATCAGTGTCCTGTCAGCTATGATATGTTGCTCTATCTTCTCTTCTTCAGCCATTGGGTTTTGTTCTTTTTGATTATGCTTTTTTATTTTCTCAGTCTCGCCACCGGGATGTTGAGTTGCTGGCGGTACTTGGCCACCGTCCGGCGTGCGATGGGGTATCCTTTTTCTTTCAGTATTTCGGCCAGTTCATCGTCGGTCAGCGGTTTCTTTTTGTCCTCGCCGTCGATGCATTCTTTGAGGATTTTCCGTATCTCACGTACCGACATCTCTTCGCCGTCTCCGGTGGTATATCCGTCGCTGAAGAAGAACTTCAGGGGATAAATGCCGTAGTTGGTCTGTACATATTTGCTGTTGCTCACGCGCGAGATGGTCGATATGTCGAGTCCCGTACGTTCGGCCACGTCTTTGAGGATCATCGGGCGGAGCAGCGACTCGTCGCCTTCGAGGAAGAAGGGGCGTTGCAGGTCGATGATGGCCTGCATGGTGGTCATCAGCGTATTCTGGCGTTGCTTCACCGCGTCGATGAAGCCTTGCGCGGCATCCATCTTCTGTTTGAGGAACATCATGGCCTCTTTCGATTCTTTGGACTGGTTGGCCTTGTTCTTCGTATGTTCCTCCACCATCTCGGTGAAGTCGCGGCTCATGCGCAGTTCCGGCAGGTTTCGGTTGTTGAGGCTGATGTTGATGGTTCCGTCGTCGTAGGTATCGACGATGAAGTCGGGGACGATCTGTTGCAGGTTCCGTCCGATGGCTTCACCCAATGACGCACCCGGGCGCGGGTTGAGCTTGGTGATCTCTTCGAGTGCCTTGTAGAAGTACTCTTCGTCCAGTCCGAGCTTCCTGATGATCTTCTCCCAATGCTTCCGGGTGAATTCTTCGTAACACTCGCTGATGATCTCTTCTTCGGTTGCTAACAGGGGGTCCGCGGTATGCGGTTGTTTTTTCCGGCGGATCTGGATCAGCAGGCATTCTTGCAGGCTGCGCGCGCCGAGGCCGGGAGGGTCGAAGTCCTGTACGATTTTCAGGGCTTGTTCCAGTTCTTCTTCCGTCGCGTTGATGCCGGCATAGATGGCCAGTTCGTCACCGATGTTTTCGAGCGACTTGCGGAGCAGGCCGTCATCGTCCAGCGAACCGATCAGGTATTCTGCCAGTTCGCGCTGATGTTCGGTCAGGTCGCGTTCGCCCAGTTGCTCTCTCAGGATTTCGTAGAATGACGTGGCGTCCGAGAATGGGATCTCTTCCGCCTGCTCGCCTTTGGAGCGGTTGTTTTCCTGGAGTTTATAGTCGGGGATGTCATCTTCGGTCAGATAGTCGCTCAGAGAATCATAGTCCGTATCGCCTTCTGCTTCCCCTTCGGCGGTTTCGGCAGGGGTGATTTCGTCGGAGGCGTTTTCTTCTTTGCCTTCTTCAAGGGCGGGATTCTCCAGCAGTTCGGCATGTACACGGTCTTCCAGTTCCACAGCCGGTAGCTCCAGTAGCTTCACTACCAGAATTTGCTGCGGTGAGAGCGTTTGTATCTGCTGCTGCGCCTGCGATTGTATCTGACGGGAACCTTGTGCCATACGTTGAATGCTTTACGTTTTTTTTGTTTCTCGCTACAAAAGTAATGAATTGTTCGATATAGCGAAATGATTTATCCGATAAAAGGAGTTAAAGGAGGAAACGGGCGGAGAAGGCGGCGGAATTAAAGCTTTCCATCTTCTTTGCCAATTCATCCTTTGTTTATATCTTTGCCTTCATAACTTAAATACATACCATTATGTTCAGCAAAGAGACATATATGCAGCGCAGAGCCCTGCTGAAAAAAACATTAGGCTCCGGAGTATTGTTGTTTTTGGGTAACGACGAGTGCGGGTTGAACTACGAGGACAATACGTTCCGCTATCGTCAGGATTCCACCTTTCTTTATTACTTCGGCCTTTCGTTTGCCGGACTTTCTGCTATAATCGACATTGATGAAGATAAGGAAATTATATTTGGCGACGAGCTTACCATCGACCACATCGTGTGGATGGGTACACAGCCGACGCTGAAGGAGAAGAGCCAGCGGGTGGGAGTCAGCATCACCATGCCTTCGGCGGACATCATCGGCTATCTGCACAAGGCGGTGCAAAAGGGCCAGGCCATCCATTACCTGCCTCCTTACCGTGCCGAGCATAAGCTGAAACTGATGGACTGGCTGGGAGTGCCTCCCGCAAGCCAGGAAGGGTCGGTGCCCTTTATCCGTGCGGTGATCGCACAGCGCAATTACAAGTCGGCCGAGGAGGTTGTCGAAATCGAGAAGGCTTGTGACATTACGGCGGATATGCACATCACGGCCATGAAGATATTGCGTCCCGGCATGCGCGAATGGGAGGTATCGGCAGCCATGGAAGCGGTGGCACACGCCGCCGGAGGCGATCTTTCGTTCGCTACCATCGCTACGGTGAACGGACAGACACTTCACAACCACTATCACGGCAACACGGTGAAGCCGGGCGATCTGTTCCTGATCGATGCCGGTGCCGAGACGGAGATGGGATATGCCGGCGACATGTCGTCCACCATCCCTGCCGATAAGAAGTTCACACAGCGGCAGCGCGAGGTTTACGAGATACAGAACGCCATGCATCTGGAGTCGGTGAAAGCACTCCGTCCGGGCATTCCTTATATGGACGTGTACGATTTGTCGGCACGCGTGATGGTCGAAGGCCTGAAAGGACTCGGACTGATGAAGGGAAATGCCGAAGACGCCGTACGTGAAGGCGCGCATGCCCTGTTCTATCCTCACGGATTAGGGCACATGATGGGGCTCGACGTGCACGATATGGAGAACCTGGGCGAACTCTGGGTGGGCTACAACGGACAGCCCAAGAGCACGCAGTTCGGCCGTAAGTCGCAGCGTCTCGCCATACCGTTGGAACCGGGCTTTGTGCATACCGTTGAGCCGGGCATTTATTTCATCCCTGAGCTGATAGACTTGTGGAAGGGACAGAAGAAGTTTACCGACTTTATCAATTACGATAAAGTGGAGACGTACAAGGACTTCGGGGGCATTCGTAACGAAGAGGATTATCTGATTACGGAAACGGGGGCCCGCCGTTTAGGAAAGAAGATTCCGCTGACACCGGACGAGGTGGAAGCGCTAAGATAATTTTTTTTTTTCATTGTAGCATTGCTAAGATGTGAATCCAGGTGATGCACGTTTTATTTTATTTACTCGGATGAAAATCCGATTGTGATTTTAATTTGTGTTAATGTTGGGATTGTCCGGATGTGAATCCGGGCAATCTTTTTTTTTGCCGGTTCTTAAAAAAAGAAAGAAAAGAGTTGCTTTTCCGGTTTGAATAAAATACCTTTGTTAAAGATTTAAGGAATCTGTTTACTGCAAATAAAAACGATTGTTGAAACAGCGGTTCGTCGTTTGAGAAAAAGAAACAGATAACAGTTTTACATATTAATAGCAGATATAGTTTAATTTTTTTTTTTTCATAATATTACCGCTACTAAGATGTGAATCCAAGTGACGGATTTTAAGTTTTAAGATTTAATTTGAACCTTCTTCAAATTAATGATTTTGTTATTTGTCGATTGCCTGGATGTGAATCCGGGCAATCCTCTTTTTTAGCCGGTTCTTAAAAAAAACAAAGAAAAGAATTGCTTTTTTAAATTTAACTAAATACCTTTGGAGGACATTAACAATTTTCTATTAACAACCTTTCTAAAATCTTAAAATCATGGGTGGACTATACTATAACTTGGCGTTACGAAATAGTGATGTGGCAAATAAAGATTCTGAAAAACTATATTATTGTGTCTTGAAGAACAGAGGCGTGGTAGATCAGGAAACATTAGTCAATTATCTGAGTCAGATATCCGGAGTTCAAGATGCCTTATGCCTGGCTGTGCTTTCCAAGTTGGGAGCAGCGATTACTAATTTCCTGAAAGACGGGCAGAGCGTGGAAATTCCACATTTGGGCTCTTTTAATCTGACGGTGAACAGCAGTGGAGTAAAAACACTTGATGAGGCAAAAGCATCGCAGATAAAGTCTATCAATCTGCGCTTTTCTTCTAAGGAAGAAGCTGACTTGGTATTAAGCCGATGCACACTGACCCGGAGTGTTTTGATGACCAATACAAATGATGTAATTAAAGAAAAGGATCCAAGCGGTGAAATCGTGGACGATCCCACTGCGTAATCAGTATAAAATATTTCACATGTAACTTTAGATAAGCCGCTGGAAACAGCGGCTTTTTTATTACAAATAGCTTTTTGGCGAAAATTTCTTCCGAGAGTCGATATGTCGTTTCTTAGGCGATGACGAAACATCGCCTAAGCGATGATTTTAAGGGGTCAAAACACCTCTTTTTTGTTTTTAGTAATATAATTTTATAACCTTCTTTTCTCGGTTTTAGTATTAAAAACGAACAGATGTAAAGCGTTCCTTCTACCGTCCGATACTTTATTTTCAAATACTTCTTCTGATACCTTTTGTTTTTATCCATCGATGTACTACTTTTGTCTGTTGCAGACAGAAAATAATGAAAACCATTCACAAATTATTCAATTCATAAACTATGCGTAAAATAAGCAATGTCCTCCGGGCAGCTTCATGTTGTACCTTCTCGCTGCTGATGTGCCTCCCGGCTGCCGGGCAGGATGCATGGAGCCAGGCAGACTGCGTGACCCTGCTGGACAGTACCGCGGTGACTGTACAGCCCAATGGCTCAGGTAGTTTCGCTGTGTACCGGTCCTTTAGAGTGCAGACCCCCAAAGGGGCAGTAAACAATCATGTGATCAAGTATGATTACGATCCGCTGACGGCGTTTGCCCGTTTCAAGCAGGTCACCTTGCAACGTGCCAATGGCGAAACAGTGCAGGTGGACGTAACGAAAACCTGCGATTATGCCGCTCCTGCACGGGCTATCTACTGGGGAGCCCGCCAGATTATGATCGAACTCGGAAGCCTGGAACCGGGCGATACCGTCTCTTACGAAATCAGTAAAAAAGGATTCACTTATGCCCTGCTGGCCGGGGGAGAGGACGATGATGCGCGATTCATCCCGCCCATGCGGGGACAGTTCTATGACATCGTCCCCTTCTGGGTGGACCAGCCTACGCGGCGCAAAGTGTACACCGTCAGTATGCCGATGGAGAAGGAACTTCAGTTCCAGTTCTATAACGGGGCCTGCGCCTCGTCGATGCGTTACGAAGACGGACGCAAGGTGTATACCTTTGCCAAGAACGAGGTGCTCCCTTTCGGGCGTGAACCGAACATGGTCGATCTTTTTGATGAAGCTCCGAAGCTGATGATGTCTTCCACGCCGAGATGGGAAGATAAATCGCTCTGGTTTCATGACCTGAACGAGGCATACGGCAGTTTCGACGCCCTGCCCGAAGCGCAGCAGAAGGTGAACGAACTCATAAAAGGTAAAAAGACGGAGATGGAAAAGATCGCCGTGCTGACGCATTGGGTGGCCGACAATATCCGCTACGCCGGTATCAGCATGGGCGAGGGGGAAGGCTTTACGCTTCACAACACGAAGATGAACTACACTGACCGTTGCGGCGTATGCAAGGATATTGCCGGCACGCTGATCTCCTTCCTGCGTATGGCAGGTTTCGAGGCTTATCCGGCGATGACGATGGCGGGAAGCCGCATCGAGAGCATTCCGGCCGATCATTTCAACCATTGCGTGGCAGTGGTGAAGTTGGCGAATGGGATGTATATCCCTCTCGATCCTACCTGGGTGCCGTTCTGCCGCGAGCTGTGGAGCAGCGCCGAACAGCAACAGAACTATCTGCCGGGCATTCCGGGAGGTTCCGATTTGTGCCTGACTCCCGTGTCGGCTCCCGAAAACCATTACGTGCGCATCGTCGCCGAAAATAAACTGGACGCGAAGGGAACGCTGCGGGGCACGTTCTCGATCACTGCCGAGGGACAGTCGGACAGCAGCATCCGCCGCATCTTCACCCAAGGATGGCAGACCGAATGGCAAAGCACGATGGAAAGCCAGTTGCTCAGTGTTTCCCCCCGGGCCCGCATGTTGAAAGTAGATTACGGAAGTGCGCCGAAAGATTATCAGGCGGGACCTATCCGCATCACGTTCCGTTACGAGATCCCCGATTATGCGCTTGCGGGCGACGGCGAACTGTTGCTGAAACCGATGGTGATGAACAATCTCTATACCAGTGTTCTCTCGTTCCTGCGCATCGACACCGATTTGGAAACCCGCCGGTATGGCTTTCGTGACGCTTTTTTTCGGCTGGGGGGGGCGGGCATCTTTTTTA